>Ga0210384_10000028_pt1 | contig 230753 bp, 191 predicted proteins | sample IncBWH2MmetaG_FD_160574 | JGI IMG/M metagenome (GOLD analysis project Ga0210384, IMG submission 160574) | Forest soil microbial communities from Barre Woods Harvard Forest LTER site, Petersham, Massachusetts, United States - Inc-BW-H-2-M | ecosystem: Environmental > Terrestrial > Soil >... | reverse complement strand
ACCCATTTCGCGCAACACGGCGGCGGTCATTCGGGCGGTGAGGCGTTCTCCCGTGCCGGCAATTACATCGAGGGCGCGAGGCGAAAGCTCGCCGAGCAGCGCGCAGCCGCGGCAATAATTCGCCGCACGTTCGATCAGCGCGTCAATTTCGGAGAGAAGCTGCCGCCGGTTTTCGATGTCGGAAATCAGATTCCCGATGGTTCCGTGATGTTTTTCCTGCAAGGCTCTGGTTAGCGCCTCGGCCGCGGCTTCGTCGCCAGTGGCAGCTTTTCCGGCTGCCGCGATCAGGGTGTTCGTCACACTGGACATCGCGGAGACCACCACGACGACTGCGCGCTCCTTCGACGCTTCCGCCGCGATCGCTGCCGCGCTGCGGATTCGCTCGGCATCGCCAACTGAAGTGCCGCCGAATTTCATCACCTGGATCGGACGGCTCATCGGACCCTCGCTTCGGCGGGGACGGCATTTTCGCGCGCGGATTTTGCATGGAGCAGGCCGCGCGCTCGCAGCAATTCAGCGTTCAAAATGGCCGCGCCGGCCGCGCCGCGAATCGTATTGTGCCCGAGAACAACGAACCGGTAGTCAAACACGTTGTCCGGGAAGAGGCGCCCGACCGTGACGCTCATGCCGCCGCCTGCATCGCGGTCCATGCGCGGCTGCGGCCGGTCCTTTTCATCGCGCACGAGGACGGGGTGCTTGGGCGCGGTGTGCAAGTTGAGTTTTTGGGGAACCGAGGTGTAGGACGCGAGCGCCTGGCGAACTTCCTCGATCGAGACGCGCTTGGCGAGTTTTACGCGCACGGCCACGGTATGGCCGTCCGCCACATTCACGCGATGGCATTGCGCGCTCACGGGGAACGGCGCGTTCTCGAAAGAATTGTTGCCGAGGCGGCCAAGAATTTTCCGAGTTTCGCTTTCCATCTTCGGCTCTTCGCCGTCGATGAAAGGGAGCACGTTGTCCACGACGTCGAGCGACGGCACGCCGGGATAGCCCGCGCCGGAGACGGCTTGCAGCGTCGTCGCGATCACGGCTTCGATGCCGAATTTGTCGTGCAGCGGCGCGAGCGCCAGCGCCATGATGATTGTCGAGCAATTCGGATTCGTGACGATGTAGCCGGTCGAAAAGCCGCGCGCGCTTTTCTGGCGGTCAAGCACTTTTAGATGATCGGAATTGATTTCGGGAATCAGGAGGGGAACATCTTCGTCCATGCGGAACGAGGACGCGTTGCTGATGACCGGGTAGCCGGCTCGGGCAAAAGCTTCTTCCGAAGAGCGCGCGACGTCCGAGGGCAAACTTGAAACCACGATGTCACAATCGAGCGGCGGCTGCGGCGGCTGCACGACCATCGCTTTCACGAAGGCCGGCATATCCCCCACCAGCCGCCAGGTACAGGCCTCGCCGTACGATTTCCCCTGCGAGCGGTCCGACGCCGCCAGCGCGGTAATCTCGAATTCCGGATGGTGCTCGAGCATCTGGACAAAACGTTGGCCGACCATTCCGGTCGCGCCCAGGATTCCAACTCGCACTCGCTTATTCGACACCGCCCCTCCCGTGGAGATCATGGTATGGATGCTGCAGAGCAAGTTGCAAAATTTCTTCGTCAAGCTCGCTTGAAAAATTATTGTCGAGCGAAGGCGCATTTGCCGGGACGCCCGCGACAATTCCCACGACGAGCAGTGACGGCGATGCCGCTGCCGGGCAATCCGGCAATTGTCCGACGGTTGTGTGGAAAATCGTCTCGTCCTTCGTGGTCGCGCGGGAAATCACGACACATGGAATCTCCGCGCCGATTCCGGCCGCCTGCAATTCCGCGGCCAGCGCGGCGTAGCGGTTCCCCGGCATGTAGATGACGTACGTGGTGTCCGCGGCCACGTGCCGTTCGTTATTGAGTCCGGTTCCGCTCTCGCGATGCGCGGTGACGAACACGACGCGCGAAGCGTGACGCCGGTCCGTGAGCGAAATCTGCGCCGCCGCCGCCGCGCCCAGCGCGGCAGTGATTCCTGGGATGACCTCGAAGTCGATCCCCGCCTGACGGAGCGCTTTCATTTCCTCGCCTGCGCGGCCGAACAGCAGAGGGTCGCCGCTCTTGAGGCGCGCGACAATTTTTCCTTCGCGCGCCAGTTGCACCATCAGCGAGTTGATTTCGGCCTGCGAAATTCCCTTTGCGCCGCAACGCTTTCCGACGTTCACCGCCTGCGCCGTTGGCGGAAGGACGCGCAACAGTTCCTGCGGCACGAGATCGTCGTGCAGCACGACGTCGGCGGACTGCAAAACGCGCCACGCTTTGCACGTCAGTAATTCCGGGTCGCCTGGTCCAGCGCCGACTAGATAAACTTTTTCCGCCATTTCGATGATTGCTCCAATTTGTCTTGGGCCGCCCGTGAGGGCGGCTTCCGAGTGGCGCGGGCTTCAGCCTGCGGGGTTTCGTCCTCGCAAGGACCACAACCCGCAGGCTGAAGCCCGCGCCACTCAATCTAATGCGGCTTCGGGTCCAGGCTCGCGTATTGATGCAGCAAGCGTTTGCGCTGCTCCGGCGGCATAGGGATGTTCTGCAATTCCTCGCGCGTGCGGCCGAGTTGCGCGACCCACTCTTCCCACTCCGGGCCGAATTGCTGTTCGAGTTCCTTGCGCAAACGCTGCGCGAGCGCGGGGCTCAGGCCGCCCGTGGAAATGGCGATTTGCAATTCACCGCGGCGCACGACGGCGGGGAAGTAGAAGTCGCAGCGTTCCGGTTCGTCCACGGCATTGCAAAGCACGCCCCTGCTTCGGGCCTCCGCGTAAATTTCATCGTGCAGCGCGGGCGATCCTGTCGCCGCAATCACCAGGAACGCGCCGGCAAAATCTGCCGGTCTGTATTCGCGCGGTTCCCATTCAATGCGGCCGTCGCGCGCCCATTGGCGCACGCGCGGCGTAGCCTTCGGCGCGACCACTCGCACCGAGGCTTCCGTCGCGAGGAGGCTCTCGATTTTGGCCTCGCCCACGGATCCGGCCCCGACAACGAGGACTCGGCGGCCTTCGAGTTTCACGAACATGGGAAACAAACTCATCTTTATTTCAACTCCACCATGATCTTTTCAGTACCGAGGGCTTCAGTCTGCGGGGTTTTGTCATTGCAAGAACTAAATTCCGCAAGCTGAAGCGTGCGCTACTCCGGCGCGTGCAGGCCGCATTCCTTTTTTGCGAAGCCGGACCAGCGGCCCGTGCGAGGGTCTTCTCCGGGCTGAACCTGGCGCGTGCACTGCACGCAGCCGATGCTTGGATAACTCTGTTCGTGCAGCGGATTGTAGGGCACGTTGTGCTCGTGAATGTATTCCCAAACGTTTTCCCAGGTCCAATCGGCTAGCGGATTGCATTTTACGAGGCCGAAGGATTTGTCCCACTCAATTTTTTTGGCGTTGGCGCGCGTGGGCGCCTGGTCGCGGCGAATCCCGGTCACCCAGGCGGCGAGGCCTGCCAGCTTGGCCTTGAGCGGCTCGACTTTGCGCAACGAGCAGCACTGGTTTGGATCGATGGTCCAGAGTTTCGGCGTGAATTTTTCGGCCTGCTGTTCCGGCGTGTAGAGCGATTTCACTCGCTCGACGCGGATGCCGTATTTTTGCTCGATCTTGTCGATCAGCTCGTAGGTTTCGGCGAAAAGAAAATCGGTATCCAGGGTGAACACGCGGATGTCGCGGCGCACGCGGGCAGCGATGTCAATGAGCGCAACGTCCTCCGCGCCGAAGCTCGAGGCGATGGCGGCGTGGGGATGAAACTCCGCCAGTCCCCAGCGCACGACTTCCTCCACGCTCCAGCCTTCCGCGCCCGCCTGGACCGCGTCGATTTTTTCCTGCGCCACTGTGGTCATCATTTCCTCTTCAAAAATCCCTCTTCCGGCTTTCCCGGGAATTTTCGCCCATAAACAAAAACGCCCGCGAGCTTTTGGCTTCGCGGGCCGCGTCTAAGAGCTGGAAGGATGTCTTACTGCGATTGCGTATCCTTGGCTCCCAAGGGGGTCCGCGCTGCCCGGCAACACGTGGGCGTGCGCTTGGTAATGGTAATGCCCTTGAGAATGGATGTCATCATTGCCATTACAGCTTAAAGCAGTCGCAAAATTTGTCAAGCCAAAGTTCCCGGCCGGATAACCTGCTGATTCACCCCGCGGCGCATCTGCTTCATCCACAAGCATGTGCAGGGGCTCCGCCGGCGATCGAGGGGACCACCAGGACGCGGTCTCCCTCGCGAAACTTGTAGCTGTTGCCGCCGAGAAAGCGGATGTCTTCCTCGTTGACGTAGATGTTCACGAAACGCCGGACTTGTCCGGCGTCGTCACGCAAGTGCTTGCTGATCGCGGGGAAGCGCTGCTCGATTTCGCCGAGCAAATCCGGTAGCGTCTCGGAGCTGCACTCGATCGTTTGCACGCCTTCGGTGAACCGCCGCAGCGCCGTGGGAATTTCGACTGTAATTTTCATCTCGATGAGTCTTCCTGCCTTGCTGTTTTGAAATCCCGGGAACGCCACTCTCCCGATTGGCGACTCGGAGCCCGCCAATCGGGAGATTGGCGTTCCCGGGCCTTGCTTCTAATTTCCCGCGACGGCGGCCAGGCGATCGTTGATGAACGATTCAAAGACCGTGAGTCGCGGCTCGATGGCGGGCGTGAGCGTATACTCCTGCGCAATCGCGTCAATGGTTTTCAGGCCGTTGCCGGTAATGCAGGCGACGGTCGTGTCGCTCGGATTGATGTAGCCCTGCTCGAGTAATTTTTGAGTGACGCCGGTGGTTACGCCGCCGGCCGTTTCGGTGAAAATTCCTTCGGTTTCGGCGAGCAGTTGAATGCCTTTAACAATTTCCGGATCGGAAATGTCTTCCGCCCAGCCGCCGCTTTCGCGAATCGCGCGCGCGGCGTAAAAACCGTCGGCCGGATTTCCAATGGCAAGCGAGCGCGCGATTGTTGCGGGTTTTTGCGGCTCGAACTGTTCGAGCTTCCGTTTGACCGCGTCTGAGATCGGGGAGCAGCCGGTCGCCTGAGCGCCGAAAAATTTTACTTTCTTTTCGGCGACGAGGTCCAGCGCGACGAGTTCGTTGAACGACTTGCGGATCTTGGTGATCAGCGAACCACCCGCCATCGGGCACACGATGTTGTCCGGCAGCCGCCAGCCAAGCTGTTCGGCGATTTCGTAACCCACGGTCTTTGAGCCTTCGGCGTAGTAGGGCCGCAGGTTCACGTTCACAAATCCCCAGCGGAATTTCTCGGCGATCTGGGAACACAGCCGGTTCACCTGGTCGTAGTTGCCTGCGATGCGCACCAATTTCGCGCCGAAGACTTGCGTCCCGGTTACTTTCGCGGGTTCGAGGTCGGCGGGAATGAAAATCCAAGCGTCGAAGCCTTCGCGGGCAGCTTGCGCGGCCACGGCGTTTGCTAAATTTCCCGTCGAAGAGCAGCTGACCACCTGGAAACCGAATCGCCGCGCCGCCGCGAGCGCAGTGGCCACTACGCGGTCCTTGAAGGAGAGAGTGGGGAAGCAGACTGCGTCATTTTTCAGATGGAGATTTGTCGTGCCAAGTATTTTGCCCAGGCGGCGCGCCTGCACCAGCGGAGTGAAGCCTGCCGGGACCGTGCCTTGATAATCCTCGGGAAGGGGAAGCAGGGCGCTGTACCGCCAGAGATTCGCGGGGCCGGACTCAATGTTTTTGCGGGTGAAGATGGGGCGGATTGCTTCCAGATCGTAAACCACTTCGAGCGGCGACAGGCATTCGTCGCAGAACGAGCGCGCCTGATTGCCCCAGAGTTTGCCGCATTCACGGCATTTCAACTGATAATGCTCGGCCATTTGGCCTCCTGCGTTCGGCCCGCAAAGAAATGAGATGGCGCAGCGGGCGAATCGGCTCCCTATTTTTGGCTGGTAAACTGCCGCAGGTGGGCGGCGCGAAAGGGGCTAAAATGAAAAACCCTCCGCGCCAAAGAGGGGGAGGGCTCAAAAACTCTGGCTGAGTGCTCGTCCGACTCTTTAGCAGTTTTTTACGTGGAGCAAGTTGCCTTAAATCGCCACGTGTCCAGCTAAAAAAGTATACTTACGACCTAAGTTTGTGTCAAGGCGTATTTCACCGGATTCGATTCCGCTCGCTTACGCAGCTTCCAGATCATTGGTATTGACTCATTAAGTTCCTCGCTCGACGAATGCGGGGAACAATTCCCAAAATGGTGGAAAATAGTGGTGATCACACTTGTTTCGAGCTTGAGAGGCATGCGATGGCGGGAACCCGCATCGAGTTGACCGGCTGGAAGGCGATCGTGGCCGGTCTGCTCCTTTTAGGATGGTTTGGCGTTCGCGTCTATCTGCATCTTCCTAAAGTGACAGATGAAGGGTGCGAGGCGCTCCGCACCTGGCTAGTCAAGGATTACACCGGCCGCGGTCCGAGGGATGTGGCGCAGCGAGTGGCCGATTATCGCGCCGGTAAGCCGATGCAAGCGTTGGACTTACCTGCGGTTCTGCCCAATGTTGAGTTCGTATCTGTCTCGGCGCATGGATGGCGAGATGCCATGGTTGTGCGAACAGAAATATCCGTGGATGGTGGACCGCCGCCTGACGGCCAGCCGGTCCGGTACCTTTTCCTTACCACGAAATTTGAAGGCGGCTGGATGGTGCTTTCCGAGAGCGATTCCTACCGGTACTACAGGGCATTGTTCTAGATAACGACTAGATACGACGCCTTGATGTCTCTGAGGACATGGCCCACAGGCTGGCGGAATTCGCCTTGCGACGGATTTGCCGTTCGGTTAATCTAAATGACATGGAAACAGTGTTCCACCCCGCGGAGGTTGGCGCGCATTATCGTTGCAAAGAGGCTTGTCGCGTCTGTCCAAGGGCAGGGTGGAGAGGTTAGTCGCGCCGGGAAAGATTTTCAGACTGGCAATGATTCGAATCCACCACCGGGACCCTTGGTCGGTGGGATTTTTATTTTAGGGGAGAAGAACGATTGCTTCAAGACAGACGGCGGGAATCGACGTCGATGGTTGAGACATCAAAGGAAGCTGTGAACACGTCCACAACGAATGGCGGTGGCGAGCGAGCCGCGCTTTTGTCGCCGCAGAAGATCAACTACCTCAGGGCGCTGGAGGCGGAGAGCATCCACATCCTGCGCGAGGCAGTGGCGGAGTTTGCGCGGCCGGTGATGCTGTATTCGATCGGAAAAGATTCGTCGGTGATGCTGCGGCTCGCGCAGAAAGCGTTCTATCCGGGGAAAATTCCGTTTCCGCTGCTGCACATTGATACCAGCTACAAATTTCCCGAGATGGTGGAATTTCGCGATCGCTACGCGCGGGAAATTGGTGCGGAGCTGATCGTGCACAAAAATCAGGAAGCGCTCGATGCCGGCGCGAATCCGTTTGTGCTGGGGACGCAGAAATGCTGCGGCCTTCTGAAAACAAAATCGCTGCTCGATGCGCTGGCCGAGGGAGACTTTACCGCTGCGTTTGGCGGAGCGCGGCGCGACGAGGAAAAATCCCGCGCCAAGGAACGCGTTTATTCCTTCCGCGATTCGTTCGGGCAGTGGGACCCGAAAAATCAGCGGCCCGAGCTGTGGAACATTTTCAATTCGCGCATCAACAAAGGCGAAAGCATCCGCGTGTTTCCGCTCTCGAATTGGACCGAAGCCGACGTGTGGTTCTACATCTACCTCGAAAAAATACCCATCGTGCCGTTGTATTTCGCAAGGGAGCACAATGTGGTGATTCGCGGCGGCTCGATCGTCGTGGCCTACGACAAGTGGGACCTTCTGCCCGGAGAGAAGACTCAGCGCATGGTGGTCCGCATGCGCTCGCTCGGATGCGTTCCATGCACGGGCGCGATTCGCTCGACAGCCGATACGCTGCCGAAAATTATCGAGGAGATGATTTCGTTCCGTCGCTCGGAGCGCGAAAATCGGGTGATCGATCACGACGAAGAAGGCTCGATGGAAATCAAGAAGCGCGAGGGCTATTTCTGATGAGCCTCGTCGCGAATCAGGAGGCCTGGGGCTTTGAGTCCTTCATGCAGCGGAACCTGGAGAAGGATTTACTTCGCTTCACGACGGCGGGAAGCGTGGACGACGGGAAATCGACGCTAATCGGCAGGCTGCTGCACGACTCGAAGTCCGTCTTCGAGGATCAACTCGCCGCGGTACAAAAAAGCCGCATCAATCGGTCCACTGGCGCGGTCGATTTTTCGCTGCTCACCGACGGCTTGCGCGCCGAGCGCGAGCAAGGCATTACCATTGACGTCGCCTACCGTTATTTTGAAACGCCGCTGCGGAAATTCATCATCGCGGACACGCCGGGCCACGAGCAGTACACGCGCAACATGGCCACCGGCGCTTCGACCGCAAATCTCGCGGTGATTCTGATCGACTCGACCAAGGGAGTCCTGGCGCAGACGCGGCGGCATACGTATATCGCGTCGCTGCTTGGAATTCCGAATGTTCTTGTGGCAATTAATAAAATGGACCTCGTGGATTACAGCGAGGAAGTTTTTCTCAAGCTGCAAAAAGATTTTGACGCTCTGGCGAAGCAGCTCGCCGTCCCGCACGTGGTCACTATCCCGATCAGCGCGCTTGCGGGCGATAACGTGGTCGATCGCGGCGCGCGTATGCCCTGGTACCACGGGCCAACGTTTCTCGAACACCTTGAAACGGTGCCGATCCGCATGGAAACGCCTTCGGACGCCGTTCGTTTTCCGGTGCAATACGTCATTCGACCGGACGCCAGCTTTCGCGGCTTCGCGGGCCCGGTGGCGAGCGGCGTGATTCGACCGGGCGATCCGGTCGTCTCGCTCCCGTCGGAACGGAAAAGCCGCGTGAAATCGATCGTCACGTTTGATGGCGACGCGCCGGAAGCGTTTCCGCCGATGTCGGTCACGCTGACGCTCGAGGACGAGATTGATTTGAGCCGCGGAGACATGCTCGTTTCGCCCGCTCACCCGCCGCGCGTATCGCGCCATTTCGACGCCATGGTGGTGTGGTTTAACGCCGAGCCCACCGAACTGGGAAAGAGCTACCTGCTGAAGCACACCTCGCGCACCGTCCGAGCCAAGGCGCTCCAGTTTCGCTACCGGGTGAACGTCAATACGCTGGCGCAGGAGCCGGTGAGCAGCCTGCACATGAATGACATCGCCTACGTGGAATTTGAAACTGTCAACCCGCTTTTCTTCGATCCTTACACCGAGAACCGCATCACCGGCAGCTTCATCCTGATCGATCCGATCTCCAACGCGACTCTCGGCGCCGGAATGATTCGCGCAGATCTTGCGGACCAAACCGCCGCGGCTGTTTCGACGAAGGAATTCGCGCCCGTGAGTGCCAGCGAGCGTTACAAGCGGCACGGCCACAACCCCGCGCTGATTGTCGTCGAAGGCAACTCCGCCCTCGCCGCGCGCCTGGAACGCGCCCTGTTTGACGATCATTTCGAGGTACTGCACGTGAGCGGCGACGCCGTGCCCGTTTCTGTTCTGGAGAGCCAGTACGCGGAGTTTGCCTCCGCGGGCCTCGTGGTGATTTATTCTTGCGATACGCTAACACCGGAAGCGAGGCATAGATTCGGCACGCTCGCGGCAGATCGCTACTTCGACCTCTCTGATTTGCAGCTTCCGGCGGAAGAAATCGACGCCCCGCAGAGAGTTCTCGCACTGCTTCAATCGCTTCGTGTTGTTGTGGATGGCGGAAATCCCGCCGACGTCATTTGATTCTGACCTAGTCTCATTTTCGACCTCGCAAGACGCAATGTTGCTCCGCCCTTCGGGCACGCGTATACTTCCCCGCGTTCCGTTTTTGGTGGAGAAGGCTTTTTTGCAGCGCGACAGCATGGCATACGACAGCGCGGAAAAAATTCAGGAAAGAATTAAAGGGATAAAGTGGGCGCATCCCATCAACTTGGGACACGGCGTCGCCCAGGGGGAGTGGCATATACGCCGCCGGTTTGAGAGACGTCTCAAGCTGATGCAGATCCCCGAAAACCTGAAAGGCTGGACGGTCCTGGACATCGGAGCCTGGGACGGTTATTTCTCGTTTGAATGCGAGAGGCGCGGCGCAGACCGCGTCCTGGCGATTGACACGTATGCCTGGGATACTCCCCATGGGATGGACGGCTTTCTGGCGGCCAAGGAAATCCTGGGATCGAAAGTGGATTACAAGCGGATGGATGTTCAACATATTTCGCCCGCGGAAATCGGCAAGTTCGATCTGGTCCTGTTTTTCGGGGTTCTGTACCACTTGCGAAATCCTATTATTGGACTCGAAAAAATTGCCGGTGTCACAAACAAGCTACTGATTTGCGAAACGCATGTTCTACTACCGTTCATTCATGAACGCCATGCACTCATCCCTTTTTTCCCCGGAGATGAAGAAACGCGCGGCGTCCCGTACGACCTGTGCGCCATTCCTACATTAAAGTGCCTCACGGACATGCTTCGCGCGGCGGGATTTAAGGAGCTGGACGTGAAGTACAAGCCGTCGTTTCGGTACTGGAAGAAGTTCGTTGCGTTATTAAAGAATATGCCGCAGACCGGGCGGGGCATCGTACACGCGAGAGTTTGACACACCGCTGACGCTTCAGGGCCTAAATGCCTTATCTTGCGTCGCCGTTCGCCCGACCTAAAAGTCGGGCCTCCGAAAACGGCAACTTCAAGTTCGATTGCGTGACAACGCTGCAATTTAAGATGGCGCTTCACGAATCCGGAATTTGACCATTTGCATATGTGAATGATATCTTGAGGACGTCCTGATAGAGGTGCGGAAGCAATGAGTAGCCGGGCCGAGGTTCCGAGGAGCTTCGGAGGCCCGAGCGAAAGGTGCAGCAGGATTTTCCGCCGAAGTCGCCGAAGGCAGTCCCGCCGAGGCGGTTGGGGGGCGAGGTTAACACCGGCCCACTGTCATCCCGCGGATGGGGATGGAGCGCTATCGAGGAGCGAGGCGCCCTGCGTCTTCCTGCGTCCTGCTTCTTTCCCGCGCGCCATTCCTTCCTGAGGATTACAATCCGTGACGGGTTCTTGTGACACACGCTTCAGCCTGTGGGGTTTGTAGGATTCAAATGAACGCGGCCTCAATTCATCACGGGCTTTTAGGATATGCAAATGCAAAACCACACAGGCTGAAGCGCGTGCCACTAATAAAAAATGCATCCATTTGAAATGACGCGCGAGCTGGTCGACCTCGAGTCGATCACGGAGAACGAGAAGCAAGTGGGCGAATACCTGCTCCACTATCTGTCCGGCTTGGCGGCAGGCTCCGACGGCAAAGCGGAAGCCATGACGGTGACGCCGGAACGATTTAACGTGTATGCCGAATGGGGCGCTCCCGTCGTTGTGCTTTCGACGCACATGGATACGGTGCCGCCGTTTTTTGTGTCGAGCGAAGACGAAGAGCATATTTACGGGCGCGGCGCTTGCGACGCCAAAGGCATCATCGCCGCGATGATTGCCGCCGCTGAAAGGCTGATTGAAAGCGGCACGCGGAATTTCGGCCTGCTTTTTGTCGTGGGAGAAGAGCGGAACAGCGCGGGAGCGGAAGTTGCCTCGCGCTCGCCACGCGGGGCGCGTTACCTGATCAACGGTGAGCCGACCGAGAGCAAGGTTGCGCTGGGATCGAAAGGAATTTTGCGCTACGAAATTGTGGCCACGGGTAAAATGGCGCATTCGGCGTATCCGGAACTCGGCGAATCCGCCATCGAAAAACTTCTCGATGCGCTGGAAACGATCCGGCGCGTGAAGCTACCCGACGATCCGGTGCTGGGAAAAACGACGCTGAATATCGGCACGATTTCCGGAGGGAGGGCGCCGAATATAATTCCCGACGCGGCGAAAGCGGAGCTTGCCGTGCGATTAGTGAGCGACGCGCGCAAAGTCGATCAGGCGTTGCGCGCTGCCATTGCAGACCGTGCGGAGGTGAAAGAAATTCTGACGTTGCCGGCGATGCATTTTTCCGCGCTCGACGGATTCCCGACTTCGGTGGTTGCGTTCACCACTGATATTCCCGTGCTGGCGCCGGCGTGGGGCGAGCCGTTCCTGTTCGGGCCGGGAAGCATCCACGTGGCGCATACCACGGAAGAAAAAATTGCCAAGCGGGAATTGCTCGCAGCCGTCGATACTTATGCGCAAATGACGCGGATGCTTTTGAGCCGGGCGGAAGCTTACCATGCCTAAGAAATTGGCTATCGTCGGTTACGGGAAAATGGGCAAGCTGATCGAGGAACTCGCTCCAGACGCAGGATTTTCCGTCGGCTTGAAGCTGGACATCGACACCAACGTGAACCAGGCGGGCATCACGCACGAGAATTTCCGAGGCGTGGATGTGGCCATCGAGTTTTCAACACCGCATACGGCGGTGGCAAATCTCGAGCGGCTCTGCGCCATCGGCGTTCCGACCATCGTGGGCACGACGGGATGGTACGGCGAACTGGAGCGCGTCCGGGGTTTTGTCGAAAAGTGCAGCGTGGGCGTGGTGTACAGCCCGAACTACTCGATCGGCGTAAACGTTTTCCGCCGCGTGGTCGCAGAGACAGCGCGCCTGCTCGCGAGCCAACCGGAATACGGCGCCTGGGCGTGGGAAGTGCATCACACAGCGAAGAAGGACGCGCCTTCGGGAACGCTGCTGCAATTGATTGAGGAGATGCAGCGCGCGGGGTTTGCGCGGCGAATCGACGCCAGCTCGAATCGCGCGGGAGCGAATCCGGGGACACACGAAATCGGGTTTGACTCGCAGGCGGACACGATCACGCTGCGGCATACCGCGCGCAGCCGCGAAGGATTCGCGCGGGGGGCGCTGAAGGCCGCACAGTGGGTGATCGGCAAACGCGGGCTGCACGAATTTGGGGAAGTTATTTTTGCGGACGACGCGAATATAATGCGCCGCCAGGCAAATTAAGAAGAGGTGGCAACCATGTTTCGAGGATTTGTGGGCTGTGGCACGGCGCTGGTCACTCCTTTCCGCAAAGATCTCTCGCTTGACGAAGCGACGCTGCGGGTTCTAGTCCGCCGCCAGATAAAAGCGGGGATTAATTTTCTCGTGCCCTGCGGCACCACGGGCGAAAGCCCCACGCTGTCCCAGGAAGAACATCTGCGCGTCGTAGCGATCACGCTGGAAGAAGCCAAGGGCAAAGTTCCCGTCCTGGCCGGCGCCGGCGGCTATAACACACATCACGTCATCGAAATGGCGCGGGAGGCCGAGCGGGTGGGCGCGGACGGAATACTGTCCGTGACGCCGTACTACAACAAGCCCACGCAGGAGGGGCTCTACCACCACTTCAAGGCCATCGCCGGGTCGACATCGCTGCCCATCATTTTGTACAACGTGCCGCCGCGAACGAACGTCAACATCGATCCCCCGACTCTGCGCCGTCTGGCCGAAATCGAAAACATTATCGGTGTGAAGGAAGCCTCCGGAAACATTTCCCAGATCACGCAGGTGATCCAGCAAGTACCGGAAAATTTTCTTGTTTTTTCCGGCGACGACGCGCTGACACTGCCGATTGCGGCCATGGGCGGGCGCGGAATTATTTCCGTGGCCTCGAACGAAATTCCCGCGGAGATGACACACCTGGCGCGGCTCTGCCTGGCGGGGAAGTTCGAGGAGGCGCGCATCATACAGCGCAAGTGGCTACCGCTCCTGGAAGTTAATTTTATCGAGACGAATCCCACTCCCGTGAAGGCGGCCATGGCGGAAATGGGGCTGCTCGAACCCGTGTTCCGTCTGCCGCTTGTTCCGCCGCGCACGGAAAATCTGGCGAAAATTCGCGCCGTGCTGGAATCGCTCGCGCTTCTCGAAAGGGTTCACGTTGCCAACCGCAGCTGACAAGCTCGAAAAAAACATCGAAGCGTTGTTTGACGCCAAGCCCGCGCGCTACACCGAAGAAGATCATCAGCTTTTTCGCGCGTTCAAGGGAGAGTTGAACGCGGGCCGCGTTCGCTCCGCCGAGCCTGACGCTTCGCAGCCGACCGGCTGGCGGACCAATACGTGGGTGAAAAAGGGAATCCTCGTGGGTTTCCGAATGGGAGCGACCGTGGATATGTCGGTGGATCCCGCGAAGCAGCCATTCTTCGACAAGGATACTTACCCGGTGCGGCGTGTTTCGGCGACGGATGGCGTGCGCATTGTGCCTGGCGGGTCAAGTATACGCGACGGCTGCTACATCGGACGCGACGTCGTGTGCATGCCGCCGATGTTTGTCAATGCGGGCGCCTACGTCGGCGACGGCACGATGATCGATTCGCATGCGCTCGTGGGAAGCTGCGCGCAAGTCGGGCGCGGGTGCCACATATCGGCCGCCTCGCAGATCGGCGGCGTCCTCGAACCCGTGGGCGCCCTGCCGGTGATCATCGAAGACGAAGTGCTCGTGGGCGGGAATTGCGGCGTCTATGAAGGAACGATTGTGAAACGCCGCGCTGTGCTGGGCACGGGAACGATCCTCAACCGTTCGACGCCGGTCTATGACATTGTGCGCGGCAAGGTGTACGCGGCAACGGATACTGAGCCATTGATGGTGCCTGAGGAAGCCGTGGTGGTGGCCGGCTCGCGATCCATTTCGCGCGGCGTGGGCCTGGACTGGGGAATTTCACTTTACACGCCGGTGATCGTCAAGTATCGCGACTCCAAGACCGACACAAAAATTCAACTAGAAGATCTACTGCGATAGATTTCCCTTGGGTGCCGCATGCGTCTCGCCGGCGAAATTGCGGCCCGCGGAGAACGGAAAAAGCGCCGGCGAGACGCCGGCGCTACTTGGTTGCGATGATTACAGTTAATGGTGGCGGCACTGGAATGGTTGATACTTTGCGAAAGCCGGCGGCCTTGAGCCAGGCGCGGTATTCAGGCAATGTGTAGACGTTTCCTTCCTCGGTTTGCAGGAGCATGTTCAAGCCAAACAACACTGGCATAGGTGGTCCGGTGCGGGCGTCGTTCGGGACATACTCCCCGATGAGCAATGTCGCTCCAGGCTGCAGCGCCGTGTAGCATTTCTGCAGAAGTTCCTTGCCGTGCTTTTCTCCTTCCGAGTGCAAGATGTGGCCCAGAATCACCAGGTCATATTCTTCGCGGCCGAAATCCGCCGCGCGCAAGTCGCGCTCGAGATATTCGTACCGATCGGCGACGCCGAGTTTTTCGGCGAACCCTCGCGTGATTGGCGTAAGCTCAGGAAAATCCAGGGTGTCTACCCGTGCTTGAGGGATGGCCTGAGCAAATCCCAGCGACCATGCGCCCGAGCCCGCGCCAACGTCCAGGATTCTACGGATCCCGCTTCGCTCCTTTTCTGAAAAACGCGAAACCGCGGCCTTTGACGCGGAAAAATTGCCGGGGAAAATGCTCGCCACCAATTTCGGAAAAAACTCCTTGCCATGTTCCGCGTGATCCACAGTTTCAGCGGGGCGGCCGCTCCTCACAGCCTGTGTTAGGTTCTTCCAAGTATCCCAGGAGAGTGAAACGGCTTGAGCGATCGCACCTACGTACGCTTTTCCGCTGGGAACGAGGAACGCTGCAGTAACGGGCTGGAGGGTGTAGCGATTACCGGCCTTCCGCAAATAGCCGATTGCAGCGAGGGCGTCAAGCAGGGTGGCCATGCCGCGCGGCGATGCTCCCGCCCCCTCGGCAATGTCTTTCACGGTTCGTTTTCCAGCTGCGATTTGGCTGAACACGTCCAACTCAACTCCAGCAACCAGCGCTCGAGTTCTCCATACACCTATGAAATCTTCCATGACCATGGCCGGAGTGAGCGGCGTCTTTTTTGTTGTGCGAGGCATGAATCCAGTCCCCGATAAAATCTAATTTTCCTGATTCCGTTGCGAGCCTACCCCTTCGCTTACTTTTTGTTCGAGATCCGCATTAAGTCCGCCGGAGAAAATGTTCTCCTTTGATTGCAATCTGGGAACTGTAGTCAGACTATGTGTTCCAATCCGGGCAAGTCAATGGGGATACCGGCCAATGCATGAAATAATCCTCTACTGCCAAAGCATCCCTTGAATCCACGCGGGGCGAATGCATCACCCGTGGCGCAAGGGAAATTCTAGGGGAAATACGGTTAAACTCTGCTATAGTTGTTCTGTTTTATATGGGAGTCGGGGGTTTTCTTCACCTTCCGGGGCGTTGAGAATGATTACCCCTCGTGACCTCATCCGGTCCTCACCATCGCCGCCAAGCGATCTGAATCCGGCCATTGACGCCGCGCGTTCTGCAGATTCCCACTTTTGGAAAGAGAGAAAATCATGAAGAATGTGTTTGTCGGGAACATGAATTTTCAAACGACGGAAGCGGAGCTGCGCGCCCTCTTTGAACCGTTCGGACAAGTCACTCGGGTTCACATCGCTATGGACCGGGAAACAGGACGCGCCCGCGGTTTCGCGTTCGTCGAAATGCCCAACGATGCGGAAGCCGCGAAGGCAATGTCAGGCCTCGATGGCAAAGAAGTCGGCGGGCGGGCCCTGAAAGTCAATGAAGCGCGGCCCAAAGCCGCGTCCGGTGGCGGCGGCCCGCGCGGCAGCGGCGGGAGCGGAGGCGGTGGCGGCTTTGATCGCGATCGCGACCGCGATCGCAACCGCGGCGGCAGCGGTGGCCGGGGCGGAAATTCGCGCCAGGGCGGCCGGTTCTCGACCGAGGATTATCGCGACAGCCCCCGGCAGCCTCGCGAACCTCGCTGGTAACGCGCAGCACGTTCTAGAACAATTCCGGCGGTCCCCACGCGCGCCCACTCAAGGAGATTAGTATGGCTACGTCGAAATCTACGTTTCAGAAGCGCCAAAAAGAAATGAAAAGGCAGGAAAAGCAGCGCATGAAGGCGGAACGCCGCGCGCAGAAAAAGCTGGTTGGCCGTCAAGATGCTGACTTTCCGATGGAGCCCCTGACCGGCCCCGTTGCGGATCCCGATCTCATTTTTCCGGAAACGGATGACGAGGGCTAGTTGGGCCAGGATTTTCGTGGCGCCGGCATCGCGCCGGCGCCACAAGATGTTCAGAAATGGTTGGATTCGCCGCTGCTGCTTCCAGAATCCGCAGGCCCCGAAGAGATTTTTCCCCACGCTGAACGTTTCCAATTTTCCACGAAACGGTGACCAACGCCCCAGGAGGGAAGTGGCATCAGCAAGCGCAGGGAAAGTCCATTCAAATAGGGCTCGTACATTTCGCGCAATTCGTTCAGTTTCTTGTCTCCCGCATCGCCGCTCTTGCTGGATGCGTGGCATTCCACGAGAAGGTTGCGGACCTGCACAACATCTTTCGGGGGAAGCCGGTCGTGCGCCGGCCGCGACGCCGGGACCCTCAAAACCTCGGCCAAATCCACGACCGCGTGGCGCGCAATCGCGAATGTCAATTGCGATTGCCATTTGGCCGTGCCGTCGCCATAAGCAATGAGCAGCGCGGAGACATCGAGCACAGCCGTGAAAGCGGCAAGCCAGGATTGGTTGTCATGCTGCGAACGAAAATAGCAGAGTACCGGATAAGACAGGTGGCTCTCCATGAGTTGCGCGGCCCAGATTTCCCAATCGCGCAGATATAGAGTGAGGACTTCGTTGTCCGCAAATTGCGCGTGCCTGCGAAGCAATTCGGCGGCCGTGGGCGGTGATCCCGCGCGGGCGTCGAGAAGCGAAATGTTCAACTCCCGCTGGGAGAACGCACCATAGAGCGTGGGCAGGTACGAAATCATCAGGCCCAGAAAGCCGAAGCCTGTGCCGCCTTCTGTAACCGTGATCGCCTTCGCCAGCGTGGTTCGCGGCGTCACATCACCCAAACCCAAAGTAAAAAAAGTGGTCCCGCTCAAGTAGAAATCGGTCCGGAAAGTCGGCATTTCCCCCGGCGCGTTGATCGCCGAACCGGCGGCCCAATGCAGCATCGCGAACGCTAGCACCAGCAAAATCGCCCAAGTCGCAAATAATCCCAGGAGCGAAAGCGGGCCGTAATAACTGAGATGCGCGTCACGCACCTTTTTCGAGCGGATCCAACGGTTAACCGCGGCCCAGAATTTCCAGGTGACGCGGTAAAACATGCGAACCAGGCGAATCGGGCGAGTCACCCGCCGGGGCAGAATGATGGTTTCAAACGCCTCCCACAACGTGGCGAGAAGAATGAAGAGGCCCGCGATGGCGATCAGAAGTTTCATTCACGCTCCGTCGGCTCACAACACAATATCAGGTGTTGGTCGCGAGCAGAAATTCCTGAAGATCGGAAAAACGGTTGGGAAAGGGAATGGATTTCTTGGTTCGGTCCAGAAACGCCGCCAGGCGTTCGGGCATCTCCGGACGGACACCGATGGCGCGGGCGACGGTTTCGGCGAACTTGGCTGGATGGGCCGTGGCGAGCACGATTCCGGGCGCCGCGGTTTGATGTTGCCTCGCGAAGCTCTCCCAACCGAGCACTCCGACAGCCGTGTGGGGATCAAGCATGTAGCCATGGCGTCCGTCCACATCATGCATGATATGCAATGTTTCCTCATCGCTGAAACTGCATCCCCAGATGTCGCGCCGGATGGCCTGAAGATCGTTGTCGTAGAGATCGACAATGCGCGCGAAGTTGCTCGGATTGCCGACGTCCATGGCATTGGAAATCGTGTGGCGCGAGGCTCGCGGAATCAGCTTGCCGCTGCGCAGAAATTCGGGTACGACGTCGTTGGCGTTGGTCGCCGCGATGAACTGCCCAACGTCCAGGCCGATGCGCTTGGCGAGAAGGCCGCCGGTCAGATTGCCAAAATTGCCGCTCGGGACCGAAAACACGGGAAGGCCGTCCGAAGGCCCGAGTTGCGCGACGGCGGCGAAGTAATAAAAGCTTTGCGGAATGAGACGCGCGATATTGATGGAATTCGCCGACGTGACCGTGATCTTTTCCGCGACCACGGGATCAACCAGGGCCTGCTTCGCTAGGCGCTGGCAGTCGTCGAATGAGCCGGACACTTCGAGGGCCGTGATGTTCTGCCCAAGCGTCGTGAGCTGTTTTTCCTGCGCGTCACTGACGCGCCCGGTGGGATACAGGATCACCACACGTATGCCTGAAACGCCCAGAAACGCTTGCGCCACCGCGCTCCCCGTGTCCCCTGACGTCGCCACGATAACAGTGAGCTGCTTTCCTGATTCCTGGACGAAATAGCCCATTAAACGCGCCATAAAGCGCGCGCCAAAATCCTTGAACGCCAGGGTCGGCCCGTGGAACAGCTCGAGAATGCGCAGCCGTTCACTCAGCGTGACGAGCGGTACGGGAAAATTAAACGCGTCCGTCACGATCCTCATTAGAATGTGCGGAGGGATTTCGCCGCCGACGAATAACGCGCCCACTTCGTTTGCGATTTCCGGAAATGCGCGCGACGGCAGGCGTCCCCGGAAGCTTTTCTCCAGGGGCGGAATTTCCACGGGCATATAGAGCCCGCCGTCGGGGGCCGATCCGCGCAGGACGGCGTCGCGCAAGGAGACTTCCGGGCTGCGTTGGAGAGTGCTTCGATATTTCATCGCGCGGGCCGCGCCTGTCCTTCGAGAAACTCCAGGAATCCGCGCGCGTCGAGATTCATGTTGCGCATGGAATCCATCGAAACGACTCGATGCGCGTAGCGTTCGTACTGTTTCTTCCGGTGCGCGATGAGTTGTGGATAGCAGCGCGCGATTGCGTCCTGCGCGGTTTCGCCGGAGCGCTGAACAAATTGATCGCCCCACAGGACAGGCTTCGGATCGGACAAATACCGCGCGATCAAAATTGTTTCTTCCGCGGGAGAAGCCTCGAGGTAAACAACGGTGGTGAGACTTTGCATCCGGCGGCAGATCTCCTCGCCCGTATACACGACGCTCCCCGTGGTATCCAATATCGCCCCTCCCTCGCCAGACGCCTGAATTTCATCCAACGCTTCACCCATGGAATTTATTTCGCATTCCAAATATTTTTTCTCGCGGTCACGATAGGGCGGCTGGTCCGGCCAACCCATCCAGGCCGCGACTCCGCCGATGCCTCGATGCCCGCCCGCTGCAAGCTCGGAAACAAGCTTTTGCTCGATCCTGTCGTCAATACTGATGACGCGAAATCCGGCCGCAGCCAGCTTTTGCGCCCTATGCGATTTTCCGGCGCCAGACATTCCGATAAGCGACAGCTTGATCACATTCCCTCGGTGATATTTTCCTTTGCCAAGTAGATCCGTCCTCATGCGCCCGGATATAGCAGACGCGGGCTGAATGCTCGTCAAAGAGGACAGCTTTGGACTTTGACTCAGCCCGCAGCCCTCACGCCCCGCACGATCAATGGAACATGAGACCTCTGATTCACAAGAGAACGCAAGATTTCGCAGCGCCGGCGTCCCGCCGGCTTTTCTCGCAAGGTGTGAAGAGTAGAAAATCGACGGCGAGACGCCAGCGCCACGACACCTCATCCTCGGCCAGTACCGCTGCTCAAGCAGTTTGATCTCATGGTGAGATTTGCGGGCCAGAGATCGCCAAAATAGGATAGCGTCCCCTGATGCGCCCTGCAAGTCCCGGAGGATTATGCATTGGGTATTACATGTAATTTAAATCTAGAACCCACTAAGGCTGGCTGCTAAGCCATTTTTGAGACCAGGCCAACGAATCCTGAATCGCGTCGTATACGAAATTGACCTGCTCAGGCGTGATGACGTAAGGCGGCAGGATGTAGACGACGTTGCCAAGCGGGCGCAGGAGGACGCCCCGGCTGAGGAAAAACTGGTACAGGCGAGGGCGCAACGAAGACAAATATCCCGCGTCGGGCACCTTGAGCTCAATAGCCGCGACGGTGCCGATATGACGAACGTCCACAACGCCGGGGTGCGCAGCGAACGCGGGAAGACGGGCCGCGTGTGTTCTTTCAATCGCGGCAATTCTCTCGAAGACCGGCTCGCTCTCGAAAATCCGAAGTGAGGCATTCGCGGCGGCGCAGGCAATCGGATTTGCCGTGTAGGAATGGCCGTGGAAGAACGCGCGCGCGCGATCGCCGCCTGTGAATCCGTCGTGGATGCGCTCGGTCGCGAATGTGGCGGCCAGAGGCAGAAATCCGCCGGTCAGTCCTTTGGCGACGCACATCAGATCGGGAACCACCGCAGCTCGTTCGCAGGCAAACATGCGGCCTGTCCGCCCAAAGCCTGTCAGGACTTCGTCCGCAATCAGCAGCACATCGTGAGCAGCGGTCAGGCGGCGGACTCCGGAAAGAAATTCCTCGGGATGAACGATCATCCCGCCCGCGCCTTGCAGGAGCGGCTCAACAATCACGGCGGCAATTTGGTCGCCTTTTTCGGAGAGCAGGCATTCCAGTTTGTTCAGACATTCGATCTGGCAGGTCGCGCGCGTGAGGCCGACAGGGCAGTGCGCGCAGTAAGCCGAATGAGTGCGCAGGACAGGAATTCGCAACGACTCGAATGCAGCTGTGAATGGAGAATCGTCGCTTACCGACATCGCGCCCACAGTGTCACCGTGATAGGCGTTTTCGAGGGCGACGATTCTTTGTTTTTGAGGCCGCCCGCAATTGTTCCAGTATTGCACCGCCAACTTCAGCGCGATTTCCACGGCGGTCGAGCCGTCATCCGAGAAAAACACGTGACGCAGCGGCGGCGGAACAATTTTGCCCAGGCGCGCCGCTAGTTCTTCGGCCGGCTCGTGTGAAAATCCCGCGAAGAGGACGTGTTCAAGGCGCGCGGCTTGTTCGGCAACGGCGTCCGCGATTGCCGGATGCGAGTGGCCGTGAAGGTTGACCCACCACGACGAAATCGCATCTAGAATCTGGCGTCCGTCCTGCGTCTCGAGAAACACGCCTTTCGCGCTGCGAATCGAAAGAGGGGACGGATCCACGCCTTCCTGTGTGAACGGGTGCCAGAGATGGAGATCGGACGCGCTCATATGATTTCGTCGAATGCTCGAAGGTCGAAATGTTTTTCGTAGGCTTCCAAAAGCGCCGCGCGATTAATTTTCTCGAGGATAGGGATGTGGCCAATGACGCGAACATTACCGTAGCGCTCGATCGCCTGGCGATTATCAATGTTCTCGCGGCCGATGAGCGCCACTCCGCAAATCGAAAGGCGCGCTTCACGCAGCGCGTTAAGCGTCAGAAGCGTGTGATTAATCGTGCCCAGCGCTGTGCGCGCTGCAACAATGACCGGGAATCCGATCCGCCCCATCAGGTCACGCATCAGGTCGCGCTCGTTGAGAGGCACCATCACTCCGCCTGCGCCCTCGACGATCCATCTCCGGCCCGCCGGCGCTTCCGGTAAATCGAAAGCATCGAGAGTGATTCGAATCCCTCCATCGCGCGATGCCAGATGCGGCGAAAGCGGCGGATAAAATCGATATCGTTCCAGAGGGAGCCGGTCTTCCGCGGCTTCCGCCCATTCGCGCACCGACTCGCGGTCGGTGCCTTCGCTGGCGCCCGTTTGCACGGGTTTCCAGTACACGGCGTCCAATGCGGCGACGAGGAGCGCGGAAAGAACGGTTTTTCCCACGTTCGTGTCCGTGCCGGTCACGAAATATCCTGTCATCGGGAGACGGAAGCCGCGCGCGCGGTTGAATATTCGTTGCGGGCTTGGACCATCACCGCGAGCAAATCAGCGAGAATATCTTCGGAATGATTCGCCGTCACAGACAAGCGAAGCCGCGCAGATCCCGGCGGCACGGTTGGAGGACGAATCGGACGAACGCCGAATCCCCTCGTTCGGAGGTAATCGGCGAAATGAACAGCCACATGGCTGGGTCCCAGGATGACAGGCACGATTTGCGAATCGACACCGGCGATGTAGAAGCCATTGCTTCGCAAACCGCGCCGAAGGAAGGCGCTCAATTTACACAGGCGCGCGCGTTCGGATTTCGCATCTGCGGCGAGGCTCATTCCGGCCGCAACTTGCGAAGCGAAATACGGCGGTAATCCTGTGCTGAAAATAAAAGTGCGCGCGTGATTGATCAGAAAGCGGCGTAGATGGTCCGAGCCGCAGACAAATGCGCCGGCCGCCGCCAGTGCTTTACCGCAGGTATGAACCGTCGCGAGAACGCGAGTGGAGAGCCCCGCCTCGGCCACGCAGCCGCTGCCGCGGGGCCCGCGCACTCCGGTCGCGTGCGCCTCATCGACGATCAGTTCGGCGGCGTAACGTTCGGCGAGCGCGGCAAGGTCGGCGAGCGGCGCGCGGTCTCCTTCCATGCTGAAGATGCTCTCGAGGACAATCACGCGCGATCCTGGAAGAGCCGCATTGCGGCGAAGTTCCTCCTCCAAAAATGTCAGATTGAGATGTGGAAAAATCACGCGCCGGCATTTCGCAAGGCGGATCCCATCTATCAGACTGGCGTGATTGGCGCTATCTGAGAAGACGACGTCCTCCGGCCGCAGCAAGGCGCTCAGCAGTCCCACGTTCGCCGCGTAGCCGGAAGTAAAGTACAGCGCGGCTTCCGTACCGACCCATCGCGCAAAATCGTGCTCGAGGACAGTCCATACTTCTTCATGGCCCGACAACAAACGAGAGCCGGTGGAAGCGATGCGCGTGGCGGAGTTTACGCCTTCCTGAACGGCTCGCTTCATCCGAGGATCGGTGGCGAGGCCGAGGTAGTCATTGGAGCTGAGATCGATGCCCTGAACCGTTTCCAGACGGCGCATCTCGGCGCGGGTTTCGAGATCGGAAAGTTCGGCGAGAATGCGCTGATTCATGTCCACGGAATTATTCTTACCGCAGCGGCAGCGGCTTCAGCCCGAGGGAATGCAGCATCGCCGCGTCGTCTTCGGGTTCGGGATTTGGAGTGGTCAGCAGTTTTTCGCCGATGAATAGCGAATTGGCGCCGGCCACAAAACACAAGGCGACCGCCTCGCGCGAAAGCGCCTTTCTCCCTGCGCTGAGCCGCACCATCGAAGCGGGCATCAGAATTCGCGCCGTCGCGATCGTGCGCACAAAGACCAGCGGATCGAGCGCATCCACGTGTTCGAGAGGAGTCCCGGCGACGCGCACGAGCGCATTGATGGGAACGCTTTCCGGATGCGGGTTGATCGTGGAAAGCTGGTGCAGCAGGCCGATGCGATCGCCTTCCGATTCACCGAGGCCGATGATTCCCCCGCAGCAAACGGTAACTCCAGCTTTGCGCACCGAAGCGAGCGTGCGAAGCCGATCGCCGTAATTTCTGGTCGTAATAATCTGCCCGTAAAATTCCGGAGAAGTATCGAGGTTGTGATTGTAAGCAGTCAGGCCGGCCTCGGCCAGGCGCCCCGCCTGCGAATCATCGAGCATGCCGAGCGAACAGCAAACTTCCATGCCCAGCCTCGCCACTCGGCGCACCATATCAAGAATATTTTCAAAATCCTCGCCCTCCTGCACTTGCCTCCACGCTGCGCCCATGCAGAAACGCGTTGCGCCTTCGCCGCGGGCGCGCTCGGCAAATTCCACGACCTCATCCACCGGAAGCAACGCGCCGCGCGAAACTTCTGTCGAATAGTGCGCGCTCTGCGGGCAATACGCGCAATCTTCCGGGCACCCGCCTGTTTTCACGGAGAGAAGGCGGCAAAATTGTACGCGAGCGGGATCGTGGAATTCTCGGTGCGCCTGCTGGGCCGTGAAGAGAAGGTCTGGCAGCGGCTGCCGGTAGATGCGCCGAATTTCTTCACGCGTCCAGTCATGACGCAAGGCCGTCCTGGCTGGCGAAACGACTGCATCGTTTTGCGACAAGTGGGCTCCTTCAGGGCGAGAGTCGTTGTGCACCGGCATCTGCATGAGTCGCCGGGCAAACGGTTTCGCACGTCCCCGCCCAGTCGGCAACGTGCCACCGGGAAAAACATTCTAACGCACATTCGACGTGAATATCGACCTCGCGCTGGCAGTTGAAGATTCAACTCGATTCCATCCGCTTGAGAAACCCAGCGACTGTTGGCTCGCGGCTGGTTGCTGATGTTTCCAGAAGGCTTTGTCTCTATCCATGTGCCCTCTGTGCTCCTATATCGGTGAACACGGTGTTCCACTTTTAAAAATCGTCTGGCCTTCACAGCCTTAGCCTCGTAAGTGGACGAATACTCTTAGATTGACTGCACCGCAACGCAGCCCAATCGAGGTAGGAAAAGGAAAAGAATATTCGGCGCGAACATTCAGAGAGGAAAGGAAATTTACGCAGGCGTACAAATTCTGGTGCGCCTAAAGGCTGGCTTGTTCCTTACGATTCGTCTTCTTGGAGCCCGAGTTCGAAGCCGGGGAAGTAGATTCCCTTGCGATCGAATTTTTCTTGTGGCAGGAGATGGCCCACCAGCGTTTTTCGTATTGCGGCAGCTCGCACATCTTCGTGCAATGTTTCAGGCCGGTCTCATATGCGCAATGGCAGTAGCATAGCGGTGTTGTGGTTCCCGAGCGCAGGGCCGGCGCCTGATTCGCGAGCGCAGCAGCCGAAACGCTTCCCAAAAGGATGGCGGTGAAAGCCGCTTGCCAGAATCCACGAACTCTAGATGTCATCCTCTTATTTTGAAACTGCTCTTATCAAAAACCGATAGCGCACAGGGTGGAAAAATGCTGGTATTAAGGGCTTGAACGTACTGGCGGATTGTACTGGTACCGCAACGGAAGCTCTGGAAATCTTGGCTAAGGCCGTGGGGGGTAGATGTGCGTTCCTGCAAGCGGCAAGGAGTTGTGAAGTGGCGGCAGGCTCATCCAGGAGTGGTTCCCGGACACGAGGCCAACTCCTTCGTACGTCATAGTCCTGAAAGGATTTACGACCGCTGCCGGGCGCGCAACTTGCGAGCGGACTGAAGTGCCCGGGAAAAAAGCCGCAGTTCATTTTCAATGGCTCGAAACGCTTCTGGCCCAAGTCCTACGAACTCGACCCCGATCCCTACGCCGGACAGGCAATAGCGCACTTCGCAACGCGCCTGGACTTCGACATTTGATTGCGTCAAGCGAAACCGGAGGAGGATAATCGCACCCTCGGGGAAATGTACCGAGGTATTCACGAACATCCCATGAGTGCTGAGGTCGGGAGGACGAATCGCAATTTCGCGCGACTCGCCTTCATAGGTCATATGGAGGTCGCTCAGATGCTGAATTCGTTGTTCTCGACGAGACGATTTCGAAGCCGCTCGATTGTCCGTGTGCTTCTTCAAGAGAGGACCCCTTCCGTGACGTTGGGGGATAGCCCTTCAGGTGACTCCGTCACCCCTGGCCCTCGCCGGGTTCCGCAATAGGGACAGAAGCGGTACGCGGGCGTAAGCTCATGTCCGCACTGTTCACATCCGGGGGTAACCAAGGTTTCCATGGGGACGACGCGAATAATCTCTTCCAACGTGGTCACGCCCGCCTTCAGCTTTTCTAGCGCGTCCTCCTGCATTCGGCGCATCCCGGCGGCACGAGCCGCTATACGGACGAGATCGGGTTTATAAGCGCCGCGCAGGATGGAGCGGATCGGATCATCGATGAACAGAAACTCGTATATTCCCACCCGGCCCTTGTATCCCGTGTGGTCGCATATACTGCATCCCTGCGGCCATGGGATGTGGTCAGGCGGTTGGATCCAGCCCGCAGCCCCGAGTTGCCCGGCCAAGTCCGGCGTGACTTGCTTTTCAATATGGCATGTGCACAGTTTCCGAACCAGGCGCTGAGCCAGAATTCCAGTCACCGATGATGCGATCAAATATTCAGGAATCCCGAGATCGAGCAAGCGGGCTACGGCGGAAATGCTGTCGTTGGTATGCAGAGTGGAAAGGACCATGTGTCCAGTCTGCGCGGCTTTCATGGCGATCTCGGCGGTTTCGAGATCGCGGATTTCACCGATCATGATGACGTTGGGATCCTGCCGTAGGATCGAGCGCAAGCTGCTCGCAAAAGTCAATCCGGCGCGGGTATTGACGTGTACCTGGTTGACCCCTGGGAGCGCGTATTCGATGGGGTCCTCAATGGTAACGATATTCACGGCCGGCTTGCGCAACATATTCAAGGCAGAATAGAGCGTGCTGCTCTTGCCCGAACCCGTCGGTCCGGTCACCAGCAGCATTCCCTGCGGTAGCGCTATCACTTGTGTCAGCCGATCGGCCAATTTCGGAGAAACTCCCAAGTCCGCAAAACTCAGTATCGGAGCCGTGGCATCGAGCAGCCGCATGACGACTTTCTCCCCGTACTGTGTCGGCAGAGACGACACGCGCATGTCCACTCTGCGCTGGCCAACCGCGACCATGAAGCGTCCGTCCTGTGGCGTGCGGCGCTCTCCGATATCCATATCGGAAAGTATCTTGATGCGGGACACGAGCGAGTTTTGGAGGCCTCGGGGAACGCTGTCCAGTTCGCGCAAGACCCCATCCACGCGGATCCGCACAGCGGTTGCCGTGGCTTGCGGCTCGATGTGGATGTCGCTGGCCTGCTTGTTCAGGGCCTTCTGTATGATTTCCGAAACCAGCCGAACGGCCGGAGTTTTCTTCTGATTAAGCTCCGCCTGAATTTCCTGAATCGCCTCACGATTGGCCTGCCGAGAGCTGGTCGAAATGAACTCCATCTCCGTGGCATCCCCAGCGGCCTCAACTGCCGCCTGTCTGGCAGACGCGGTATTCTCGAAGTGGCCATAATTGCGCGCAATTGCGGAAAGAATTTCAGCGCGAAATCCAAACCGTGGGGAGATGTGCTTCCCGGCCGTGAATCCCAGCTCATCAATCGTGGCTATGTTCTGTGGCTCCACCATGGCCACGACGATTTGGGACTGGTCCACATGAACAGGAAGAATTTCCAAGCGCACGGCCATGGACTTAGGAATGGATTGTAGGGCTGCTGGGTCGCACTGAATCGCCGTGCAATCCAGATACGGTACCCGGGAAATCTCTTCCAGAGCTTTCACTAAGGAATGCTTTTCGACGAGGCCGCGCTCTAGGATCAACTCGCCCAGGCGAACCATCTTGCCTTCCTGCTCCGTGAATAATTTCTGAAGGTCTGCCGCGGAAATATGGCCGAGATCCTGCAGAATTTCCCCAAGCTTCTTACGCTTCATGCGCAAATCCTCGAATGGATATAGGGCACGCGAAGTTCCACATCGCGACCGATAGGCGCCGCTAAATCCCACTCATTGAACGGAAATCTGAAGGGCATAAGAAATTTACAATACGTCTTGTTTCAAAACGGGATTAAGTCGTCGTTGTCCTTCAAACTAGACTGATATAGGAACTGACGTCATCAGCCAAGAGGGTGCACCATTGGGAATGCAAAATGTTGGAGATGGCAAATTCGATTTGCGATGGTTCACAAATTAGATATGCAAGAATTTAGGCGAAGGCAAGAGGGCCATTCCCGAGGTGGGAGAGCGTCCTCCCGAAACAGGATTGGCCCTCCCGGCGGAGATTTGAGATCGCAGTTGGCTCCGCCAGAAGATCAACAAAAATAAGGGTAGTTATTGATGAGATCGGTACGAGGGATTGGCCTGCTGCGTGCAATAGGAGGGAATCGTGGACGCATTCCGATAGACGACTTTCACAAGTCCGCGAGCGAGGGGGAAGGGGCTTGCTCAAGGACGAGTGCTGGTCGTTCCCACCTGCCTCTGAGAGGGAAGCTAGGATGGATGACCCCACGCCCCGGTCAAAAAAAGGCCGGGAAACGGAATGCGTCTTTCGGGGGCTCTTGTTCCCAAGCAAGGGCCCCCATCTTTTTTATTTCTATTTTGGGCCTACACTGACCCGGATTGTTCATCGCAAATGTACAGCCCGCGCACTTCTAAATCTGCGATACCGTTCCCACTGGCTCCATGCGCCGCAACACGGGAATCCCCGCTTGCCTGAGCACGTGCTCGACTTCCGTCTCTTTTAGCCGCGACGCGTCATACTCGAATGACAAGCGGTTTGTCTTATCGTCCACGTGGAAACGGCGCAGTCCATAGGTGTTGGCGAAACTGCCGAGCGCGCGCAATTGCTCGGGCTGCAGCGCCGATTGCAACTCGTAAGTAATTTCCATGAGTGTCATACAACCATTATAGCAGCAGGACGATTGGCTCCTCTTTATTATCCACATGGATTTTGATTCGTGGACAGTCCCAGATGGAAGGGCCACTCGGCGTCGCTAGCCCTTCGTAGCGCGGGTGTCTCGGCGGCGATTCTTGCGATCTCCAGAGAGTGGGAAATCGCCGGCAGGATGGCGGCGCCACGAGAAACAACAAATTGCATTACCTGGGTGGCCAAAAAAATAGCTTGTGGGATATCAAATTCATCGCGGATCGCGGGCCGGTTTGACATAGGGGGTAGGGGTATAGTACAAAGGAGGGGGATAAGAAAACTGGTGGAGATCTCATGTCACCGAGAAAAGCGGAAAAGATTCGACGGGCGCCATCCTGCGGTTGTGGCACTCAGAAGACGAGCCGGAAAGCCCTGGCCGTCGATCCGGAAATCAAGTCGTCGAACTTGAACCGTTTGCGGCGCATTGAAGGGCAAGTGCGCGGTTTGCAGCGCCTGGTGGAAGAAGACCGCTACTGCGCCGACATCCTCGTGCAGATTTCTTCCGTGCAGGAAGCACTGCGTTCGGTGGGGCGTGCCCTGATGAAGAATCACCTGCGCCATTGCGCCGCCGAGGCCATCCGGGACATGGTTCCCGGACGCGCGGAAGGGATGTACGAAGAGTTGTTGAATTTGATGGATCTGCATTCACGATAGGGAGACTATGGACGCGCAAAATACAGTGACTACCACGGCGGAAAAGGATCCTGTTTGCGGGATGACGGTGGAACCGTCGCGAGCGAAAGCTACGCACGAATATGCAGGGAAGACGTACTACTTCTGCTGCGCAGGCTGCAAAACGAAATTCAGCGCGGACCCCGCAAAATACTTGATGCCGAAAACCTTTGTTGGAATTGCCCCCGTGTCCGGGCATCCCGCGCATACCACAACTGGTGCGGCGCACGGCGCTTTACAACCGGTTGTGAATATTGCGCCGGCCCCGGCCGTCGCGCGCAAAGCCGCCTCGAACGAATACACGTGCCCGATGGATCCACAAGTGCGCCAGCAAGAGCCGGGCGCCTGCCCGAAGTGCGGGATGGCGCTGGAACCTGTCGTCGCCGCGCTTCCTACGACAAAGGCGGAATACACCTGCCCTATGCACCCGGAAATCGTGCGCGACGCGCCAGGGTCCTGCCCGATTTGTGGAATGGCCCTGGAGCCGAGAACGGTAAGCGTGGAGGAGGAGCAAAATCCTGAGCTTGCTGGGATGACTCGAAGATTCTGGGCCTCTTTGGCGCTCACGATACCGATTCTGATCGTGGCCATGGCGGACTTCGCCCCGGGGCTTTCGGCGCTGATGAAATTTGCCTCGCCAAGAGCTTGGCAGTGGCTCGAATTTATCTTCGCCACTCCAGTTGTTTTGTGGGGCGGCTGGCCGTTCTTTGTGCGTGGCTGGCGATCGCTCGTCACACGCAATTTGAACATGTTTACGCTGATTGGTTTGGGAACCGGCGTAGCGTACGGATTCAGCGTGGTGGGTGTGTCGGTTCCTGAAATGTTTCCGCCATCCTTTCGGGGCGGAGGCGGCGAAGTCGCCGTGTATTTCGAAGCGGCCGCAGCCATCACAACGCTGGTGCTGCTCGGGCAAGTAATGGAATTGCGGGCCAGAAGCCGGACGGGCGCGGCGATCAAAGCGCTTCTCGGACTCGCGCCGAAGACCGCCCGGCTGATTCGCGGCGACGGATCGGAACTGGATGTCCCGCTCGATGAAGTGAAGCCGGGAGAAAGGCTGCGCGTGCGGCCTGGCGAGAAAATCCCGGTGGATGGCGTCGTGCTGGAAGGCGCAAGCAGCGTAGATGAATCCATGATCAGCGGCGAGCCGATGCCCGTCGAAAAATTCAATGGGGCGCGAGTCACCGGGGCAACCGTGAACGGCACAGGCTCTCTGGTGATGCGCGCGGAGCGAGTCGGCTCGGAAACCCTGCTGGCGCAGATCGTGCGGATGGTGGGCGAGGCGCAACGCAGCCGCGCGCCGATTCAGAAGCTTGCCGATATTGTCGCCGGATATTTCGTCCCAATCGTGGTGGGAATTTCCGCGCTGACGTTCGTGATTTGGTCGCTGTGGGGACCGGCGCCTCGCCTGGCGCATGCCCTGGTTAACGCGGTCGCAGTGCTGATCATTGCGTGTCCCTGCGCTCTGGGCCTGGCCACGCCGATTTCTATTATGGTCGCGATGGGCCGGGGCACGTCGTTCGGGGTGTTGTTCAAAAATGCCGAGGCCATCGAACTGCTGCGCAAGGTGGACACGCTGGTGGTGGACAAGACCGGCACGCTCACCGAAGGCAAGCCCAAGCTTGTTTCGGTTGAGCCGGCGGAGGGCTTTGAAGCAAGCGAGCTGCTGCAGCTTGCAGCGACGCTCGAGCGGGGCAGCGAGCATCCGCTGGCCGCTGCGATCGTCAAGGGAGCGGAAGATCGCGGCACTTCGCTCGCCGGCTCGGCGGAAGCGTTTGAATCGCTCACGGGCCGTGGCGTTCGCGGCCGCGTCGCGGGCCGCGCAGTTGCGCTCGGGAATCAAAAGCTTCTGGAAGAACTGCACGCTGATGCAGGAACACTTGCGGCGAAAGCAGACGCATTGCGCGCGGACGGCCAGACCGTCATGTTCATGCTTGTGGATGGAAAAATCGCGGGAATCGTGGCCGTCGCCGATCCCATCAAGGAAACCACTCCCGAAGCGATTCGCCGGTTGCACGCGGACGGCATCCGCATCGTGATGCTGACCGGCGACAGCCGCGCGACGGCCGAAGCCGTTGCCGGAAAACTCCAGATTGATGAAGTCGTGGCCGAAGTTTTGCCGCAGGGAAAGGCCGGCGTGGTGAAGCGGTTGCAAGGGGAAGGCCGCTTCGTCGCCATGGCCGGCGACGGGATCAACGATGCGCCGGCGCTGGCGCAAGCTCAAGTCGGAATCACCATGGGCACGGGCACGGACGTGGCGATGCAAAGCGCCGGAGTCACGCTCATCAAGGGCGATCTGCGAGGCATCGTGCGCGCGCGAGCCCTGAGCCGCGCCACGATGAGCAACATCAAGCAGAATTTGTTTTTCGCGTTTGTTTACAACTCGGTTGGCGTGCCGATTGCAGCGGGAATCCTGTATCCATTTTTTGGCCTTCTGCTCAGTCCAACGATCGCGGCGGCGGCGATGAGTTTCAGCTCGGTGTCGGTGATTACCAATGCATTGAGACTGCGCGGGCTCAGGCTTCCTGCCTGACTCGATTTCTTGTGTTTCTTTCGTGGAACACGATTCAGCCTGTTTGCAGCTCGCGAAAACGGAAGCCCGACAGGCAGGAGCATCCGTGAGGCAAGCGCAAATCATTGTAGGGCACGGCTTCACAGGTTGCGGAAAAATTCCAAAAGTGTCATTCCGAGGGCGCGGTTTGCCCGAGGAATCTGCTTTTTTCTTGGGATTGGTGAAAAAGCAGATCCCTCGCTTCGCTCGGGATGACATTAACTTACTTTTTTCCGCAGCCTCTTCAGCCGTGCCAGAAAGTGTTTGTCCTCGACCAGGCTTTAGCCGCTGGCCTGCTTGAAATCCAGTTGTCACACAGACTCTGAAGCGTGTTCTACTAGCCCGCCCTACATCGCGACGGCAAACGTGTTGCGCTTAATCAGCGACTGCATTTGATCGTCGGTGAGTGAAAGTTTCACGTCGAGGCGGTCACCCGCCGGGACGATTGCTGCGCTGTCGAGAAGCGCGCCGAGATCCGGGTTGGTGTTTCCGATCTGATATTTTCGGTACATGAGTCCGGCGGTCAGTAGCGCGGCGAAAGTGTTGGCGTCATCGGTGGAACCGCACACGGCTTCAAACTTCGCATCAACGCCGCTGCTGCCCTTGATACTGATCGTCATGGCCTTGAGTTTTGAAGTCAGCTGCGCGGCTGCGGGGAACTGGGACGCTTCGGGCACGAGTTGTTGCATGGCGAGACGCGTGTATGCAGGATTCAGCACGGCCCACACGGTCCCGCTGCCATTGGCTGCGTTGACGAGCGAGGAGAAATCCGTGTTCGCATAGAGCCCCTCGCCTTCCCCGTACCGCACGCCAATCATTTTTTCAAGTTGCTGGCGCTGGCCAAACGCTGCCGTATTGGAATCGATGAAAAAGAAAAAGAGATCGTTCGGCCCGCTGCCGCCGCCAAACGCGAAGAGTGAAAACGTGCGCACCTTCACGATGGGCAGCTTCTTGGAAGTGAAATAAGCCTCAGCGGAAGCGGGTTGAAACTGTCCGAGCGCGACGCCCACAATCTGGTCCGTAGTCGGTACGGATCCACTGCCTGAATCGGCCGTCGATTTGCTCGGCACGAGCGCCCAGGCGAGTTCCGTCACCTGCGTGTTCGGATCGATGCCCGCCGAAGAGAGGAAAGTCTCGAATTCGCGGAATTTCGCCGGCAGCATCTGTTCCTTTAGCTGAGTGAACCAGGGGAAGGCGCGCGCCTCTTTCAAGTCGGCATAGGCGAGCTCACCGGATTCTTTGGGGAACATGCTGAGAATGTCGGATCCGAGGCTGCCCGCGCGGGCAGTCCCCGGAAGCACACATAAAATGGCGATCAGAGCGGCAATCCAAGTGATTTTTCCGGTGCTCATAATGCTCCTCCTGCCAGGCACGCCAAGGATCGATTCGATGTTCAATTCCAAAGTGGAATCATCTTCCCGTGGTTACCGGCTTCCCTGACAATTTTGCTCCAATTTCGGCCTTAGCGGACTTTATTCTTGCAACCGTGCGTGCATCCCGTAACGAGGGCAGAAGCGCCTCTGCGCTATTCAAGGCGCCGTGAGCGGCAGCCATCGCCGCTTGTTTGACTGTAAGCCAGTCCAACAACATAGACGGCGCGGCCATGGCTTCGAGTTGTACCAATCGCTCATAAATTTGGGCCGCAGCGAAAGCCGTCTCCAGATGGGTTTTGGCGGCGCGCTCGGGGCTGTGCTTGGCAGCGATTTGGGAGAAGTGCGGCGCCTGCTCCGACACGCTCAAGGCGCGGCCCGAAAACTCTTTTACGGCCTCGCGCAATGTGTCCACCAACTGTTGCAGCGCTGCCCCTGGCAGTGCGGGCATGGTTGGCGCTTTCGGAAGAATACCCGCCACAGCGGCCAAGCGGTTCTCCAGAACTTGCGCGGGCGAAAAATTTTCGAGGAGCAGGTAATCCTCGGTCGAAAGCTCAATGGCCTTGCGCGGAACTAGGCCGATGATTTCGCTTCCCACTACCTCACAGCCGTGCCGTTCGGCTTCCCGCTTGGCCGTTTCGAAGACGCGGTGCAGGGGGGTTTGCTCGAAATCCGTCAGGTTAATGGAAACTTGTGAGAGGCCCCGAGTCTTGATTTCAACGCCAATGGCTTTGACGTGGCGCAGCCCACCGCCTGACGAGCGAATCGTGCGAGCGATTTCCTTGGCGACCGATACGTCGCTTCTATTCAGATTAATATTATAGGCAATTAAAATCTTTCGCGCGCCCACCGCGGTTGCCCCAGCCGTGGGGTGAAGGCGCGGCTCGCCGACGTCGGGCGAACGATTCGTGTCGCGCAGGACATCTTCGCGAAGACCTTCAAATTGCCCCCTGCGGACATTTTCTAAATTCACGCGCTCGGGCCGCGTGGCCGCAGCTTCATAAAAATAAACCGGGATGCGGTAACGGTCCCAGAGTTCCTGACCAACGCGCCGGGCCAGCGCGATGCACTCCTTCATGGAAACGCCATCGAGGGGAACGAACGGGATCACGTCGGTCGCGCCGATGCGGGGATGCACTCCAGTTTGGCGAGTCATGTCGATTAGTTCCAAAGCCTTGCCGGCTCCGCGGATCGCGGCTTCAGCTACGGCGTCCGGCTCGCCGGCCAGAGTGATCACCGAGCGATTGTGATCGGCGTCGCTGGTGCGGTCGAGGACCCAGGCGCCCGCCACGCCGCTCATGGCGCCCACGATGGCGTCAACCTTTGCCAAGGCGCGTCCTTCGGAAAAATTTGGCACACATTCGATCAGGCGATTCATGAGGCCCCGGAGATTTGAACAGGATCGATTTCTTACGAAGTCGCTGCGACCTGGCGCGCGATCCTGCCTTTCGATTGTGGTTAACATACCGATGATACGGGATTTCCGGCTGGGCCCCAAAATGGAAGATCGCAAACCCCGCCGATTTGCCAACTGGTTGCAGTTGCGTTACCGCGCGACGAAGTTTCATTGCGCGCACCGAGATTCGTGCGGTAATGTTCTGGTTCCCATGGCCTACGCGACGCTCACCGAAAAACTGCTGAACGCGGTCGACCGGATGCCCAACGACCGGGCATTGTCGCTGCGGATCAATGGCCGCTGGGAGCCGACGTCGTCGGCCGAGTTTCTGCGGCGTGTGGCCGGGCTTTCTAATGCCTTGGAGCAGCTCGGCGTCAAGCTGGGCGATCGCGTCGGGCTGTTCGCGCCCAACCGGCCGGAATGGCACATCGCCGATTTCGCCATCCTTGCGCTCGGCGCGGCCGACGTGCCTGTCTATTTCAACGAATCCCCCGACAGGATTGTTTACATTCTGAATCATTCCGGCGCGGAGGTAGTCATTGCGGTGGGAGAGATGCAATCGCGGCGTTTGCTGGAGTGTCGCAGCCGGCTCACGTCCGTGAAACACATCGTCTGCGCCGCCGCCCCGCCCGCTCTGGGCGATGATATCCTGCGCTTCGAAACGCTGGTGGCCGCCACCGGAGACGCGGCGATTGCCGAGTACCGCCTGCGAGCCGCCCGCGTTACCTCCGACCAACTCGCCACCGTTATCTACACTTCCGGCACGACGGGTGAGCCGAAGGGAGTGATGCTCACGCACAATAATCTCAGCTCGAACGAGGAAACCTCGGTCGAGCCTTATCGAATGTCGCCGGCCGACAAGGCGGTAAGTTTTCTGCCGCTCTCGCATGTGTATGAGCGCGTTACTGCGTACGCCTATTTGTTTCATGGGGTCCAGGTATCTTACGTCGAGCGCATGGACGACTTGCCACAAGCGCTGCTGGAAGTTCACCCCACGCTAGCCGCCGCGGTTCCGCGCGTTTTTGAAAAACTCTACGCCAATGTCATGCAAAAGGGGCATGCCTCGACGGGATCGAAGCGTCGGATTTTCGACTGGGCTGTGCGCGTGGCCCGGGAATCGGTGCGCTGGAAGGCGTATAGCGAAGACGCTCCCTCCTTGCTGCACCTTCGCTGGAAGATTGCAGACCGCATCGTGTATTCCAAAATCCGCGAAGGGATTGGCGGCCGCTTCCGCGCATTTATTTCCGGCGGGGGACCGCTTTCCCGCGAACTCGCTGAATTTTTCTGGGCCGTGGCCGTGCCAGTCTACCAAGGATACGGATTGACGGAAACCTCTCCGGTCGTAAGCGCGAATTATCCGGGCGCCAACAAAGTTGGCACGGTAGGACTGCCCATCGAGCATGTGGGCGTGCGAATCGCGCAGGACGGCGAGATTCTCGTACAAGGGCCGTGCGTGATGAAGGGTTATTACCTGAAGCCTGCGGACACAAGCGCCGTGATTTCGCCGGATGGCTGGCTCTCGACCGGCGACATCGGACACCTCGATGAGGACGGCTACCTCTACGTCACCGACCGCAAGAAGGATTTGTTCAAGACAGCGGCGGGAAAATTTGTCGCGCCGCAGCCCATTGAAAATTTGCTGAAGGTGAGCCCGCTGATCCTGAACGCCGTGCTCGTTGGGGACGGATACAAATTCATCTCCGCTTTGATCGTTCCGAATTTTCCGAATGTTGAAGCCGCCGCGCGCGCGCAGGGCCGCACGTTTGCTTCGCCGAAACAAATCGCAGAGGATCCTTGGGTGCATGAACTGATCGGCAGGGAAGTGGCGAAGGTGAACTTGAAACTCGCGCAGTTCGAAACGATAAAAAAATTTGCGCTGCTCGACCATGATTTCACTTTTGATGGCGGGCAACTGACCTATACGTTGAAGCTCAAGCGCCGCGTAATCGCCGAGCGCTACGCGAAAATCATCGATGGGCTTTATGCGGAGACACCGGCGGGCCATGGAACAGTTTCGTAGGGCACGCCTTCGGGCGGGCTTTGCTGATTCAAGGACGTGCTCGCATGAATGCGAGCACCTCAGGGTTCATGCCGCGTGGACTTGGAAGGCTGTGCTGCTGCGCCGGGGCGGGATACAATAGCAAAAGGAGAATGGGAATGAACGATGAACTGGTGATTGCTGGGCGCGCGTTTCGCTCGCGCCTGATCGTGGGCACGGGGAAATACCGCAGCCTGCAGGAAATGACTCGCGCTCACGTTGCTTCCGGCGCGGACATGGTTACGGTCGCTGTGCGGCGGGTGAATCTCACCGACCGCACCAAGGAGTCCTTGTTCGACTACATCGACCGCGAAAAAATTTTCATTTTGCCGAATACAGCCGGGTGTTACTCGGCCGACGAAGCCGTTCGCACGGCGCGACTCGGCCGTGAAGTGGGCCTGTCGAACTGGGTGAAGCTGGAGGTGATCGGCGATCAGCAGACTTTATTCCCTGATACGGAGGAACTTGTTCGCGCGACGCAAATCCTCGTGAAAGAGGGTTTCGTCGTGTTGCCCTACACGAACGACGACCTGGTGGTCGCGCGCAAGCTGATTGATGCGGGCGCCGCGGCCGTGATGCCGCTCGGCGCGCCGATTGGCTCCGGCATGGGAATTCAGAATCACGCGAACCTGCGCATCTTGCGCGAGCGCATCACCGAAGTGCCGATGATCGTGGACGCGGGCGTTGGCACGGCGTCGGACGCCGCAGTCGCGATGGAACTTGGCGCGGATGGCGTCCTGATGAACACGGCGATTGCCGAGGCGCAAGACGCAGTGGTCATGGCCGAAGCGATGCGCGAAGCGGTGTCCGCGGGGCGCAAGGCGTTTCTGGCAGGGCGCATGCCGAAGAAACTCTATGCATCGGCATCGAGTCCGCTTTCCGGCGTGGTGCGGTAACGCCCCTGCGTGGAATTCGGAAACTCGAAAGTGGCGCCGGCGTCCCGCCGGCGATTTTTCCTACCTTCAAGGCCAAGCAAAAAAGCCGCCGGGACGGCTGCGCTACAAAACATGCTACAACGTGCGAAACGTCAGGTGCCAGATGGTGTCCACTAGCCCGTGCACGATGGCCGAAGTGAAGATGCTATTCGTCTTGCGCCACGCGCGGCCATAAAGAATTCCAGCAACCGTTGCCAGGATGGCGTAGCGCCAGTTGGGAAAAACGCCGTTGTTGGTAATGTGCGCGAGGCCGAAAACGACGGAGGCGCCGATCCAGCCGCCCGTTTCGCTTGACAGCGTGCGCGAGAGGGAATTCTGCAGCAGGCCGCGGAACAATAATTCTTCAGGCCACGCCGTCAACAGAAAAATGGCAATTGCGTCGGCGGGCAGGGATTTCCAGTGCGCTTGCGTAGGGTCGAATCGGATGAAGTGAATTGCCGTTCCCAGCGGAATTACCAGGATAGCGAGCAATCCGAAGGGAAGCAGAATGGCCAGCATCGCGTCGCGTCCCCAGACGATGTTGTAACCTACGCCGTCGAATTGCCGAACGAAGAGGAAGGTCGCCAGCGCCACACTGATTGCGAGAAGCATCGTGGCCATATAGCCGATGGTCGGCCCGCCATAAGGCCAGAGGACATTGAGCAGCCGTGTCTTTAATGGAAGAAAAATCGCGAGCATCGCCAGATAGTCTTGCCACGCGCCGGGTTTCGCTGCGCCCGCGGAAATGGTGAGAAGGGCGGGCGTCAGCGTGTAAGCTGCGGCCAACGCGGCACGCCACCACGTAAAATTATTCGTTCCCGCCAGATAAATCATGTATGCAAGGAAAGGTAAGGTGGCGATCAATATACCGCGTTGGGAGCCGGCGCGGCGCGCCAATCGTTCGCCGAGATTACCGCCGGCCAAGGACAACTGAATCGCAAGAAAAAAGGCAAGCACGCAGAGAGTTACAGTGTAAGCGCGCCCGCTGTATCCGTGCCGTCCGCCATACACGGCCGCGCTAGCGACGGCCGTGGCCCACAACCCGAGCGCAGTCCAAATCGATAGCTGGCGTTCTCCGGACATGGCACGATAGTGTATCGCACACCATGAATCCGCGATGACCGAGAAGACCACAAAACGGATTGCTTACATCGACTGGCTGAGAGGTTTTGCGGTCGTAGCGATGTTCCAGACCCACTGCTATGATTCCTGGCTCGGCGGCGCGGCTCGTGACAGCGGATTTTTCAGGTTGTCCCAGCTTGGCGGCACGCTTCCCGCGCCCTTGTTTCTTTTCCTCGCCGGCATTTCCTTCGCGCTAGTTACCGACAAACTCCGCCAGAAGGGTGCATCGGCCGACGAAATCGCTCGCACGACTATTCTGCGCGGCGGGGAGATTTTTCTCTTGGGCCTGCTTTTTCGCCTGCAAGAATTTCTGCTCGGCCAGCCCGGGGCGCCGTGGACGGATCTACTGCGCGTGGACGTGCTGAATGTGATCGGCGTGTCGCTCGTAATGATGGGCGTTGCTTGCCGGATCGCCGCGGCCGGAGGCGCTGCCGACGAGCTGCACTTGCGGAGAGCGACGATTGTGACAGCGATCGTTTGCGCTGCTGCGATCGCTATTCTTACTCCGCCGCTTTGGACCAGCTGGCGTCCACACTCGCTCGCGTGGTGGCTTGAATCCTACATCAACGGGGTACACAAATTTGACAAGCCGCAACCCTGGCTGTTTCCCGTTTTTCCGTGGGCCGCATTCGCGTTTGTGGGATTGGCGGCTGGCTCGCTTTTGTTGTTCGAGGCGGCGCGTAAAAACGAAGCCCTTGCGCTTGCCTCAGCAGGTGCCGGCGGGGTTGCGCTCATCGCTCTGGGATTGTGGTTGGATGCGCGCCCCATGCGGCTTTACGCGGAATACGATTTTTGGCACACCAGCCCGAATTTCTTCCTGGTTCGCGCGGGAGCCGTGTTGATCACTCTCTTTTTTGCTTACGCATGGTGCCGGTGGGGAGCGGCTGAATGGGGATTTAGCCCGCTGATCGAAATGGGCAAGTGCTCCCTGCTGATCTATTGGGTCCACTTCGAATTCGTCTATGGATGGTTTTCTATTGTATCCAAGCGCGCCGCGGGCATTCGGACGGCAACGCTTGGATTGATTGCAATTTTTGTTGCGATGACGGTGCTCGCCACGGTTCGCAATCGGTTTCCCAGGTGGAAGCCGCAGATGTTGGCATTGATGCGAGGCGCGGCGCGCACGTAACTCGTGGATATTGTTGCAGCAAGCTGTGGGGGATGTAGCGTACGCTTCGACTTGTTATTCGGAGCGAATCGAGGAATCTCTCTTCGGATTAGGCCCAGTGAGAGAGATTCCTCCTTCGCTCGGGATGACAAACAAATGTTTCTTCGAAATTACTTTTGCGGGCCCGGCTCTTGCGGATCGCCGGACTTGGCTGGGTCGGGAAGTTTAAATATCATCTCGCCGGGGCGTGCGAGGCCCATTTCTTCCCGAGCGATGCGTTCGATGGACTTGGGATCGGTCTTCAGCGAGTTGACCTCTTCGGCCAGGGATTTATTTTCATCGTTCATCTTGCCGATTTGCTCGCGGATCTGTTCGATTTCTTTCTGTGTGCGTCGCATGGCGATGAAGCCGTGCGTACCAAAAACGTCGTGCACCAGCATGGCAAACAGCACGATGCCCAGAATCTGCCGCGCGTGTTTCCGAAAATACGCTCCGGCCTCGCTCGGAGAAATTTCGCGAATTTGTTTCCGTGTCCTCATGCCTTCGCTTCCTGCGCGGAGTCCATCACCCAGGCCTGCGTTTCGCTCGCGAGTTTCAATGACTCTTTGAGAGTTGCAGCCTCGGTATAAACTCGCATCAACGGCTCAGTGCCGGAAAGCCGCAGCAGGATCCACGCCCCGTCCGCGAATTCCATTTTCAGGCCATCTGTTCGGTCGAGATTCTTGACGCGCCGTCCCAAGAATGTCGAGAAGTTTTCCAGCAACCGATTCACTGTCCTCAATTTTACGTCTTCTGGCAAGTGAAGATTCGCCCGCTGCGGCCAGAATTCGCCGCCTACTTTCTTAAAGAGCGCGCGCAATTGCGCCGCCAGCGAAGCGCGCCGGATCGCGATCATCTCCGCGACGAGCAAGCAGGCGAGAATGCCGTCCTTATCAGGAACGTGACCGCGGATCGCCATTCCCGCGCTCTCTTCTCCGCCCAAGGCAATCTGGTCTCGCTGGATCAGCTCGCCGATGTATTTGAATCCCACGGGAGTTTGCATCACACTCGTGCCATGATGGCGGGCGACCGCGTCCAATAGGTGCGAAGTGGCCACACTGCGCGCCGCCGGCATTTTCCATCCGCGCGTTTCGACCAGGTAATCGTAAACCAGGCCCAAGATGTGATTCGGCTGAATCCACGTCCCGTCCGAATCGAGGATGCCAAAGCGGTCGGCGTCGCCGTCAGTCGCCAGCCCAACCGCCGCCCCTTTCGCGAGCACCGCGTCGCGCAAAGGTCGAAGATTTTCTTCTGAGACGTCCGGCCCTGAGCCGTCGAAGAGGACGTCTCGATTCGTGCGCAGAGCTTGCACATCGATACCGTGCGTCGAGAGCCCTTTGTCCAGGTAGCCGGCGCCGCATCCGTGTAGCGCGTCGGTCGCCACGCTCATTTTCGCGTCGCTAAGCGACTTGAAATTCACGAGCTTCCCGAGCTGATCGAGATAGGAATCTCGCGGATTGATTCTCTCGAAGGGCTGGTCATTCGGCTTGGCAGGGGCGCGTTCGCCAAGTTTGGCGATGCGCGCCTCGATATCTTGCGTGACTTCGGGAAGCGCCGGTCCCCCGTCGGGGCCGGTGAATTTCAGGCCTTGATACTCGGCTGGGTTGTGGCTCGCCGTAAAATTAATGGCGCCATCCGCCTTGCGCCGCAGAATTTCGTAGGCGATCGCCGGCGTCGGCGCTGGCCCGTCGCACAAGAGCGCGCGGATGCCGTACTCGCGCAGAATTTCTGCGGCCGTGCGTGAAAATTCCTCGGCGAAGAAACGGGTATCGTGGCCGACGATCACGGTCGCTTTGAGATTGCGGCTCCGCACATGCTCGGCGATTGCCGCTGTGGCCAGCCGAACATTCGCGAACGTAAAATCTTCCGCGATGATCGCGCGCCAGCCCGAAGTACCGAATTTTATCGTCGTCGCCATTTCCCAAGTAAAATGTTTCCGCCCTCGGGCAGGTATTGTAGCCTGCCGTGCAAGCGTGAATCACCATGGAAATAGCGCTGGCGAGAAAGAGTAACGAGGCGGGAGGATCTCTTGACCGATAAATATTTGGTTCTGGTCACGTGCGTAAGCCCGGCGGAGGCGAAACGCATCGCGCGCGCCGTCGTCGAACAACGCCTGGCCGCGTGTGTGAATGTTCTTCCCGGCGGGGTCACTTCCATTTACCGCTGGAAGGGAAAAGTGGAGTCTGCCCGGGAACGGCTGCTGCTCATCAAAACGTCTCGAAAGCGCCTTTCGAAGCTGCAGGCAGCCGTCAAGCGGCTCCATTCCTATGATGTCCCCGAATTTATCGCCCTGCCTATCGCCGCAGGATCGCGCGCCTATCTCGCCTGGCTTGATGGTGTTTTGTAGGATGGGCTTCAGCCTCTCTGGTTTTGGCTTTCTCAAATCATCGCAAAAATGACAGGCTGAAGCCCGTCCTACCATAATCAGATCTTCCGCAGCGCCTGATCAAGGTCGTTGATCAAATCTTCCACGTCTTCAATTCCGACGGAGATGCGAATCAGTCCGTCTGTAATTCCGATCCGCTGGCGCGTTTCGGGAGGTACCGAGGCGTGCGTCATGGTCGCCGGATGCGAGATGAGCGTTTCCACTCCTCCCAGGCTTTCCGCAAGCGAGCACAATTTCAGATGATTAAGAACGGTGCGCGCATTTTCCATGGTAACGACGTCGAAGGATATCATGGCGCCGAATCCGCGCTGCTGGCGCACGGCCACTTCATGCTGCGGATGCGAGGGCAGTCCGGGGTAGAAAACGCGTTTCACGCGCGGATGGTCTTCCAGAAAACGCGCGACGGCCTGGCCGTTGGAGTCATGCTGTTTCATTCGCACGGCCAGCGTTTTGATTCCACGCGAAACCAGAAAGCAATCCATCGGTGCGAGTCCCGCACCCGTGGAGCGCTGGAGGAAGTAGATTTTTTCGGCGTCGGCGGGGCGCGTCAAAATAACGGAGCCGCCCACGGCATCGCTGTGCCCGTTCAAGTATTTCGTCATCGAATGGACGACGATTTGAGCTCCCAGTGCGATCGGCGATTGCAGGTAAGGGCTGAGAAACGTGTTATCGACGACGAGCGTAGCGTTGCGCGCCGAGGCAACCCCGGCGATCGCGGCGATGTCGGTGACGCTCATCGTCGGATTCGTGGGCGTCTCCACGTAGATCATCTTGGTGTTGGGCTTGATGGCATCCTCTACCCGCTCAGGCGAAGAGGTGTCCACGAAGCTGAACTCAAGACCCCATTGCACCAGGAATTGCGTCGTGAGGCGAATGACGCCTCCGTAGACTGCCTCGGAAATGATGGCGTGCTCACCCGGCCTTAAGAGACGAAAAACGGAGTCAATGGCAGCCATGCCGGACGTAAATACGTACGCCGCGCTGCCGCCTTCCAGCTTCGCCATGGTGCGCTCAAGGGCCCGGCGATTGGGGTGCGCGGTTCTCGCGTAATCGTAACCCTTGTTTTTTCCGAGCTCCTCCTGAACGTAGGTCGAGGTCTGATAGATTGGCGCGACGATCGCGCCCGTCGCCGGATCGGGCTCCTGCCCCACATGAATGGCATCGGTTGCAAATCCCATGAAGAATTCTCCTTGCTTTTGGCCGAGGCGGCTTTTTGTTGGCCGGAATTTCTTTGTCCAGAGCGAATGTCGGCGGGCTTTCAGCCGAGGGTGCTGACGCTCGAGGGTTGCGCCGAATCTTGCGCGGATCGAAATTAGCTCAGGACTGCGGCTGAGTCAATGCAGTGGACTTGCGCAATTTCGCAAAAAGGGCAAAAATATGGCATTCCATGCTTGCCGTAACTCTTATAGTCGGACGCCTGGCGTGAATCAAATGTCGATTTGGTTGAAGACCTCGCTGCGTATGGTTCCGTTTCTCATTCTGCTCATCGCCGTTGCCGCGAATGGCCAGGACAAGGCCGCGGACCCGAATGCGAAATCGGATTCCGGCTCCAAGGACGTGCGGCTGACCATCGTCGTTACCGGAGGCGAGGAAAAGAAACCTATAGACAGCGCCAGCGTCTACGTCCGGTACGTCGAGGAGCACAAGCACGGCAGGGACAAGAAGATCGAGATGAATTTGAAGACCAACCAGTCCGGGTTATGCCATGTGCCGGTGATCCCGCCCGGAAGATTTCTGGTGCAAGTGATTGCCGAGGGTTGGAAGACGTACGGCGAGTATTACGACATCAACCAGACAGAGCAGACCATCAACATCACGCTCGCGCGTCCTCCCAAATGGTATTGAATCAGGAATTCCCCGGGATTCTCTATTTTCTTCGCGATTTGATCCCGATTTATTTTCTTCAGTCCGGTTTGTTCTGTCCAAAAAATTAACCAAAACATTTTTGTTTTATCTAAAATTTTAAAAAACTGCTTCATCTTGGTGCAAACAGCATCAAGCGCCGTGTTTATCGCGAGCTACGCGCATCGGATTTGGCTTTTCCACACCCTTTTCAACAAAACTGTTGAAAACGTCCCTCATGCAGATCGCGCGCCATTGCTTTGATTAAGCCTGCGCGCGGTGTTAGATTAGCGGGCCGGGGAGCGTCGCGCGAGATTCGGGCGAATGGAAGAAAAAGCATACAAAGGATTTGTAATCTGGCATCTGCTGTTGAGCAACCTCGGCGTGCGCCCGTTGCGCTCCGCGCTGAGCGTACTGGCGCTCGCTCTTCAAGTGTTTCTCGTCCTCCTGATTGCCGGGCTGACGTCGGGCGCGCTGGCCGACTGGCGCACGCGCGCCGAAGGAGTGGGTGCCGACATCATCGTGCAGCCGCCCAACTCATCTATTTTCTTTGCGTTTTCGAGCGCCGTGATGCCCGAATCCCTGGCCGAGAAGATTGCCGGCTTGCCAGCGGTCGACGAAGTGGCTCCGGTGCTGATCGTGGTCGATCAGAAAAATCTAGGAGTGGTCTACGGCATTGATTACGACCGGTTTGCTGGCCTCAGCAACGGCTTCAAGTTTATTTCCGGTAAACCATTCCAGCAACCGGACCAGACCATCGCCGACGACCTCGCGGCGCAGTCCCGCAAGTTGCGCGTGGGCCAACGGACGATTCTTCTCGGCCATGAATTCACGATCTCCGGCATCGTCGAACATGGCAAAGGGGCGCGCTTCTTTGTTCCGATCAAGACCGCTCAGGACATTGCGGGCGCGGATGGCCGCGTCTCAATGTTTTATGTGCGCAGCAAAGGAGATACCGAAGGCGCGCGGAACGAACTCGTCAAGCTGCTTGCCACTTACAAGATTCGTTCGATGGCGGAGTACAGCACGTTGATGAGTTCCTCCAACTTGCCTGAACTGAAGCCGTTTATTCGCGCCTTTGTCATGCTCGGCGTGGCCATCAGTTTTTTGGTCGTGCTCCTCACCATGCATACGATGGTGTTTGAGCGCACACGGGACATCGGTGTGCTCAGGGCGCTGGGATCATCGCGACTGGAAGTTTGCTGGATGATTTTGGGCGAGACTTTGGTCATGGTTGGATTGGGCGTGGTTTGCGGATTGCTCTGCACTTACAGCGTGGTCGCGATTTTGCACAGGACCTCGCCTACCCTCCAAATTTCCATCGAGGGCGGTTGGATTATCCGCGCGATCCTTCTGACCATTGCCGGCGCAATTGCCGGCGCAATATACCCTGCTCTTCGCGCCGCGCGAAACGATCCCGTGGACGCTCTCGCCTACGAGTAATTTGTGATTCCAATCCTCCGCCAAGCCGGATTCCTCTTTTGCACATATGCACAACTTGGGCCGCAAATTTTATTGCGCCCGTTCGATTATTTCTGATACAAGGTGATCCCGGGCCGTCTGTCGGAATCTTTTGCAAATGGAGATTCACCTCTACACGGAACCCGGCTGTAGTGCGTGCGTCGAGGCAAAGGCATTCCTGACTTCGCGCGGGATCTCCTTCGAAGAACGGGACGTTCGCGCCAATCCCGAATATCTGCGTATTCTCACGGACGTGCTCGACAGTTGCACCTTGCCGACTCTGGTGACCGGCGATACGATCATTCCTGGATTTGACCGGGAGCAATACGAGTGCCTGCCCGCGGTCCCCAAATTGAAACGCCATCTTTGATTTGCCGATCGTGAATTGAGGAGCTCTGCCGCTTGCGTGTCCGGCATTTAGAAGAATTTCGGAGGAGGCGAATATCTATGAGACTTAAACAAATGATAGTCATGCTCGCCCTGGTCGCGCTGGCCCTGCCAGTTCCGTCGCAGATGGGAATGGGGTCGCAAGTGCCAACCCTTAGCGGGATCTGGCGGCCAGTGGTGGGGAGTGGTTCGACCTATGAAATAACACGGGAAGGCAACAAGACGACCATGGAGTTCGCTGTCGTCGGCAAGGAAGACATGGGAGGCAAAACCGGCTATTGGGTGGAATCGTCCATCATGGAGCCGAAGGGAGGCGGCGAGATGGTCATCAAGGTCCTCGAGACCGTCGACGGCAATGCCATCTCCTATTCAAAGTCAATAATACAGATGCCGGGGCAGGGGCCCATGGAAATGGATTCGAACATGATGAACATGGGGGGCCGGCGGCCCGCGCAGACCGTGTCGACGGATTTTCGCGACAAGGCCGAGTTGGCAGGATCGGAATCGATTACCGTGCCGGCGGGAACATTTAATTGCGAGCATTACCGAATGAAGGACGGAAGCGGCGAAGCCTGGATTTCTGACAAGGTGTCGCCATGGAGCCTCGTGAAGATGCGAGACCAGCTGAGGACGGTGGTGCTTGCAAAAATGACTACCGACGCAAAAACTCGCATCACCGGCACGCCAACAAAATTTGATCCCATGCAAATGATGCGCAATCGCACGGGCCAGCAAGGTCAGCAACCCCAGTAGTTTTGTGGGTCGCTCGGGCGCGATCAGTTCCGCCTCACTGGAATAAATCTGAAGGAGAGCTGTTGCCCCCTCCCGGCAACAAGTTTTATTCCGCACGGATACTCGAACGGCGCGAAATCGCCGATGATCTATGGACGCTTCGCCTGGACCCGGGCGGGGAATTCCCGTATCGATCGGGCCAATACGCAACCCTGGGAGTCGTCACCCCCGAAAAGGTCCACGAGCGCCCCTACTCGATTGTTTCCGCTCCCCACGAGAAATTCCTGGAGTTTTTCTTTGAGTTGGTTCCTCACGGCCAGGTGACGCCCCGGCTTCACGCATTCCGGGAGGGCGACGAGATCACCCTCCGAAAAGCCGCCAAAGGGAATTTTACTCTCGACCTTTCCGCTGAACGCGCCAACCATTTTCTGATTGCCACGGTTACTGGAGTCGCGCCTTTTGTCAGCTATGTCCGGTCCCTCTATCACGACTGGATGAGCGCAAAATTTAGCGGGGCGCACAGACTTTTCATTCTCGAAGGGGCTAGCCGCTCCTGGGAATTGGGCTATTCCAGCGAAATTGAGCGCGTAGCCGGCGAAGTTCCCTGGTTGACTTACGTTCCCACCATTAGCCGGCCGTGGGAGGACAGGAAATGGAGCGCCGAAACAGGCCGCGTGGATGACGTAATACGCAAGTATGCTGATCTGTGGAATCTGACGCCGGGAGATACGAAGGTCTATCTTTGCGGCCACCCGAACATGATTGAGAATGCCAGAGGCATTGTCAGGCGCCATGGGTGGCAAGAAAATGCCATCCGGGCGGAAGCGTACTTCGTTCCTCCGCGGCAAGACTACTCGGCATAGCTTTTAAAGCCCGCTTGATGACACGCGATTGTTTGTGGATCACGGCTTCAGAGGCTGCGGAAAAAAGTAATTTAATGTCATCCCGAGCGAAGCGAGGGATCTGCTTTTTCACCAATCCCAAGAAAAAAGCAGATTCCTCGGGCAAACCGAGCCCTCGGATTGACACTTTTAGAATTTTTCCGCAGCCTGTTCGGCGTGGCAAAAGTTGGCCAGAATCATAGCGGCTTTAGCCGCTGGCCTGTCCGATGATGAGGTGACACATAGCCGCTGAAGATTGACCGAAAGGCATTGTCAACCACAGAATCTCGCGCCTCACATTACCAGCGTTCGTGCTTGAAGTAGAGGACACCAAGGGCCGGAATACGCACATGGATCGAATGCGCGAGATTGTTCCAGGGAATCGCTTCGGCATGCACGCCGCCGAGATTGCCCACGTTGGTCCCGCCATATTTCTCTGCGTCCGTATTCATGATTTCGCGGTAAAATCCCGGCTCGGGCACGCCCACGCGGTAGGTATCTCGCTGGACCGGAGTAAAATTAGCGACCATGACGATGAAATCGCCCTGATCCTTCGCTCGCCGCAGGAACGACAAAACGCTTGAATCCGCATCATTGCAATCGATCCATTCAAATCCGTGCCAGTCAAAATCCACTTGGTGGAGAGAAGGCTCATTCCGGTAGATCGCGTTCAGGTCCGCTGAGAGACTCTGTAGACCACGGTGAGAATCGTATTCGAGCAAGTGCCATTCGAGGCTAGTTTCAGCGTTCCATTCTCCCCGCTGGCCGAACTCACCGCCCATGAACATCAGTTTCTTGCCGGGATGCGCCATAAGATACCCCAAAAACAGGCGCATGTTGGCGAACTGCTGCCACAGGTCCCCTGGCATCTTGTTGATCAGCGAAGCCTTGCCGTGAACAACCTCATCGTGAGAGAGCGGCAGCGCAAAATTTTCCGTGAAGGCGTACAACATCGAAAACGTCATGCGATTGTGATGGTATTTCCGGTAGATCGGGTCCACCGCGAAATAACTGAGCGTGTCATTCATCCATCCCATATTCCATTTCAGACTGAAGCCTAATCCCCCCAGGTACGTGGGACGGGAAACCATCGGCCAGGAAGTGGATTCTTCGGCGATCGTCAACACCCCCGGGTGGCGCGCATACACCACTTCGTTCAATCGCTTAATGAAGGCGATGGCGGCGAGGTTTTCGCGTCCGCCAAATTCATTCGGAATCCACTCGCCCTCACGCCGCGAATAATCCAGATAGAGCATCGAAGCCACTGCGTCCACGCGCAAGCCGTCGATATGATATTTGTCAATCCAGAAAAGAGCGTTAGAGATGAGGAAATTCTGAACTTCATTGCGCCCGTAGTTGAAAACCAGCGTTCCCCAGTCGGGATGGCGGCCCTGGCGCGGGTCCGCGTGTTCGTACAAATGAGTGCCGTCAAATTCACCGAGCCCGTGGCCATCGCTCGGGAAGTGCGCCGGAGTCCAATCCAAAATGACGCCAATGCCTGCCTGATGAAATCGGTCCACAAACGTCATGAAATCGTCGGGCGAACCGAACCGGCTGGTCGCGGCAAAATATCCGAGCGTCTGGTATCCCCACGACCCGTCGAAGGGATGCTCCATCACCGGCATAAGTTCCACGTGCGTATAGCCCATGCGCTTCAGATAAGGAATGAGCTGATCCGCCAGCTCGCCGTAAGATAGCCAGCGTCCGCCTTCCTCGGTCACGCGCCGCCAGGAGCCGAGGTGGACCTCGTAGACGGAGATGGGCGAGGACAACCAATCATTTCTCGAGCGCCAATTGATCCAGCCCGAATCATTCCAGATGTGGTGATCCAGGCGAGCAACGATCGAGCCGGTGTTAGGCCGAAGTTCCGAGCGGAATCCGTACGGATCGCTTTTCAAAAGTGGATACCCACCGGACATCGGCCGGATTTCGTACTTATAGATTGCGCCCTCCGCGACTTCGGGCACAAATAGTTCCCAGACTCCCGAGGGCCCGCGGTTCCGCATCGGACTGACGCGCCCGTCCCACTGATTGAAATCGCCCACTACACTCACGCGCATCGCGTTGGGAGCCCATACTGCGAACTGCACTCCCGCCACCCCATCGACGACCACGGGATGCGCGCCCATCTTTTCGTATTTCTGGTAATGTGTCCCCTCGCCGATCAGATACAAATCAAAATCGGAAAGCAGCGGAGGGAACGCATATGTGTCATGGACCTCTCGGACCGGTTGGCCTTCCTCCATGACCCTCCACCGATAACTGTCCGCTGAAATCGGCAGATGCGGGAAGAGCGGCAAGGCAGCCTCGAATAGTCCTTCAGGGCTTATGCGCCGGGCGGGAATTGCGTCGGAGCGATCTTTCAAAAGCAGGAAGACTTGCGTGGCTCGCGGGAAAAAGCAGCGTGCCACCAGGCGCTTTTCATCCCCTTCCTCGACGATGTGCGGCCCAAGCAGGCGAAATGGGTCGCGGTTCTCCGCGTGCAACAAGAGCGCGATATCCCGTTCGAACTCGCTCCTCGGTTCCGTTTCGGCCGGAGCCTGCCCAGTTGCTCGGTTTACTACGTTCAATCCGGTCTCCCCCCTGAAAGGATCTGATCCAGCCTCCAAAGCATTCTATCAGGGTACCGCCCTAGAGGAAGGACTCATTAGTTGGGAAAGCCAGCCGTGAAAAGTCGGCCGCGATTCCTCGGCACTCAAAGTGAGAGCAAAATGCTTCCATTCGTGAGCATTATTAGAAAGACTTGTTCACACTTATTCTGGCGGCCAGATACCAAAATCGGCTAACACACTTGGAATCAATGAGTTATTTGTTTACCCTTATGGCACACAGTTTGCTCTGTATTTGAATGAATGCGCTCCCGATTGCTCCCCGCAGGGGTTCAGGGCCGCTCACATTCACCACGCGGGGAGAAAATGAGAAACCATAACCGACGGCTGAAAGACTTAGCTAAAGTGCTCATCGTAGGTGCTTTAGGCTTGGGTTTCAGCGGCACCCCGGCTCACGCGCAGGCATCGCTCTCCGGAACTTACCATTGCGTGAGCGTTGAAATCGCGGGAAAGACGCACCCTTGCAAGGCTCCATCTCTGGAAATGAACTCGGATGGGAGTTACCAAATCCTCGCCGAACGCGGGACATACGAAATTTTGCGTGGACACTGGCTGGTCCTTTCAGCTGCCAAGAACCACGAACGGGCCCGCCTGGACGGCAGCAAACAGATCATTTTTGAGTTCGTTTCCGAAGGCAAAAAAAGCAAGATCACTTATCGCCGAAAGTATCAGAGACCTCCCGCCTGGGTTTCAAGTTAAGCGGACATGTTGGCAACCTTGCTGTTTGCGGCATGGGTTGGAGTGTTTAGGGCGCAGTTTGTATGGAGCAGTGCGGCACAATAATCGAGTAGTTGTTCACCATCGAAACAGTTCAGAATTTCCCGCCGCTAAGTTCCGAAATGGAACCACTCTAATCGCCTCACGTGATTAAGTTTACGTCCGCCCAAATTGTTTCACCTTTCTGACGATTGGAATCCCAGTTGCCATCATCCATTGCGTCCGGCTAACCAAGTAGCAGTGGACGGCAGGGCCGGATGAAGGATACAAGGGGGCAACATGTCCATGGGTATGTTACAAAGTACGGAAGTCGAAGAAACCGCCGTGCAGAAATTGTGGCGCGCGGTGATCGCCACCACCGTGGAAGAATGGGTCAGCGGCCCGCTTCGCCAAAAGCGTGAAGCGGAACAGTTCTTGTTTGCTGACAATAAAGATTATCGAACAGTTTGTTATTCTGCGGGAATTGATCCCGAAAATCTGCGAGCCCGTCTGGAAAAAATTCGCTCGCGCGAGATAGCCGAAGTGCAGGCGCGCGCCGCACAAAATTAATTTCGCCGCCGCCGCCGCTGCAGTTGCGCGTCTCATTTGACGAACCACTCCGCTTCCGCTATCATGCCTTCGCGGGGTGGAGCAGTCTGGTAGCTCGTCGGGCTCATAACCCGAAGGTCGTTGGTTCAAATCCAACCCCCGCAACCAATTTTTGAAATCGAAGGCCGGGTCCAGACGCCCGGCCTTTTTTATTTTTGCGAACTGCCGAAATGATGTTATTCATTGATGGAAGTTCAGAAACTTAAGCCCCACCCTTGCTCCGCAAGGATGGGGCACCCGGCTGTGAAGTATTGAGCGAAGCTCAGGAACACACACAGGAATGCTGCAGCCGCGGCTGAGCCAGCCGCGGCTGCGGCATTCCTTTTTTCCTTTCTTACCTAATCTAAAAATGTCAGGAGCCGTCGGCCCCAAAATTTAGCTTTACAGGTGAGTTGCGTTTTGGTAGCTTCCGGGAGCCTCGGAACGCGAGTTGAGGATCAGTAAACGTCCCCCTCTGCTGCCGAAAGCCATGGCCTCGGCGCGCTTCGATCGCCCCCAAAGCAATCAAAGGCTATTCGTGGAGGTACGTCCAGTGACTCTTCCCCAGCCCGTTGTTGCCCATTTTCTGCCCCTATTTCGTAAAATGGCAGTCGCCGGCCGGCAATGGAGCGCCGGCCACACGGCTCGACCTCCCCGCTCCGCAAAATCTGCAAAGTTTGCCGCACTCATCGGAGTTTTCGCTGCCCTGATGGCGTTTAGTCTTCCGGCGCGCGCGCAAATCATTCAAACCATCGCAGGTGGCGTCAACCCGAGCAACGCGCCGTCGGAGAACGCCTGCCCGCCCTTCACGAGCTCGGCGCCCCATGGCACCGACGTTTACATTGCGAGCTGCCAGCAGATTTTCAAGGTCAACGCGCAGGGGCAGTTCTCGCACGTGGCCGGAAGTGGCATAGTGGCTTTCAGCCCGGACGGCACCCCGGCCGCCACCGCGAATTTTGATGGGATCGCCAGACTGTCTCTCGACTCTTCCGGAAACATCTATCTCAACGAAGTCTTCGGCAATCGCGTGCGGGAAATTGTCGCTTCCACCGGCTTAATCAAGACTGTCGCGGGGACGGGGGTATCTGGCTATAGCGGTGATGGCGGACCCGCGACCAACGCGGAAATATCGGGCGGCTTCGGAATGGGCGTGTTCGCAGACGCGAACGGGAATGTCTTCATTGGGGATTACGGCAGCTCGCGCGTGCGCGAGGTTGCCGTCGCGACCGGCCTTATTACGACAGTTGCAGGAAACGGGACCAGGGGCTTCAGCGGGGACGGGGGGCCAGCTACGTCGGCGCAACTCAAGAACCCACGCGGTGTTTTTGCGGATGGCGCTGGCGATATTTTCATAGCTGATGACGAAAATTTGCGCATCCGCAAGGTTGCCGCCGGAACGGGCATCATTTCGACAGTTGCGGGGAACGGAATCGCGGGCTTCGCAGGCGACGGGGAGCCAGCGACCAGTGCGGAGATACAATTCGGCGTCCTGAGTCTGGCTGTCGATGCCCTCGGCAATCTCTTCATCGCAGACAACGTCAACAATCGGATCCGGGAGGTCGTCGCTGCCACGGGAAACATCCAGACCGTCGCTGGAAACGGCGTTGGTTTCGAGAGCGGCTGTAACGGCGGCGTTAACGCTTGTCTTGGTATCGGAGGGCCGGCAACCAAGGGGCAAGTTCCATTTCCCCTTCAAGTGGCGGTCGACAGTTCCGGAAATATTTACATTTCGATCGAGACTACGACCCGAAACGGCATAGAGGAGGTTGTCGCATCGACAGGGAACCTCGAGATTTTCGCTGCAAACGGCGCTCAAGACTTTACGGGAACCAATGGGCCGGCAACCAAATCGCAGTTGAACGTGCCCAATTTTGCGATGACCGATGGCGCCGGCAACGTGTTTATCGCCGACGCCAACAACAACGTCATCTACGAAATCGTCGCGGCAACGGGCATTCTTAAGATCGTCGCAGGAACTGGGGTCTCTGGTCACACGGGAGATGGCGGCCAAGCCACCAGCGCGGAACTAGCCCAACCGTTCTCCGTCGTCGTGGACGGCTCCAGCAATCTGTTTATCGCGGATACGGGCAACAGCGTGATCCGCGAGGTCGTTGCGGCAACAGGCATCATAAAAACAGTGGCGGGAAATGCGAGTGCGGCCTGTAACTTCACCCTGGGCGATGGTGGCTCGGCTACCAGCGCTTCCTTGTGCTTTCCGACGTTTGCCGCTTTGGACAGCCACGGAAATATCTTTATTGCCGACGAGAGCTACAGTTTGATCCGAGAGGTTGTTGCGGCGACTGGCAACATTCAAACCGTCGCGGGCAGCATCTTAGGACTTGGCCAAGGGCTCAACTTCGGATACAGCGGAGATGGCGGGCCAGCCACCAGCGCGTTGCTGAATGCACCCAACGGGGTCTTCGTGGATAGCTCGGGGAATGTTTTCATCGCCGACCAACTCAACAACGTAATCCGCGAAGTCGCTGCATCAACTGGCATAATAACCACCGTTGCAGGCGATACGACTGGGGCGGCAGGATTCAGTGGGGACGGCGGCCCGGCGGTGGGCGCGCAAATGAACTTTCCGGAAACCGTATGGGGAGATAACTCAGGAAATTTTTATGTCGCCGATTTTTTCAACAACGCCATTCGCAAATTCACGCTCGGCGGCAACATGCAAACCATCGCGGGAAACCGGGTCACGGGTTTTTCGGGTGACGGAGGCCCAGCCACCAGCGCGGAGCTGGACGGGCCCGACGGGGCCTTTGTGGAACCCAACGGGAGCGTGCTGATCGCGGACATACATAACGGGCGAATTCGAATCGTCGGAGCGGCCACTTCGACGACCCTTTCGGCATCGCCGAATCCTTCCCTCGAGGGCCAGCCAGTTTCCCTTACCGCGACCGTGACCCCCACCGGCGGCGGAACCCCGACCGGCAGCGTCCAGTTTCTGGACAATGCCATCGCGATCGGAACGGGAAGCGTCAACGCCAGCGGAAAGGCCACCTTAATCACATCCACGCTGGCCTTGGGCGCGCATTCGCTGACGGCTCAGTACCTGGGGACAAATTTCCCGAGTAGCGTTTCTTCGGTGCTCAACGTCACGATCGCACCGGGCGGCTCCGCCACGTCCACGGCCCCGGCAACTTCGCAAAATCCCTCAGCGAGCGGGCAAACGGTTACCTTTACCGCAACGATCACTAGTGCCACGGCCGGAATTCCAACCGGCACGGTGGCCTTTTTTGACGGTAACACGCAGCTAGGCGCGAGCGTCGTTACAGGCTCGGCGCAGGCGACGTTCACCACAGCCACGCTGGCGGTGGGAACCCGTTCCATTACGGCCAAATACTCCGGTGATCCCGTCTTCGCTGCGAGCACGTCGCCGGTATTGCTTCAAACCGTCAATGGCGGCCCTAACCCGCCGCAGAGTACCCCTCTGTCTGGGCCCGGTGCGCTAACGCCCGCGGCCGGCTCATTCACCTTTGGCTGGCCATTCGGATGCGACCCCAACGCGACGAGCGGCCCCGCCGTGTGCAGTCACAGCTACGGGATCAACTATCCGGCTAATATGTTCCCTGCCGGGGCGCAGGTCGTCATCACTCCGACCCAGACGACGCAGGCAACCTGGACGACGCGCACGGGCGGAACTACATTCGCGGGAACCCAACTCGCCGCCGTGGTGGGCTTCGGAGCAGACGGGTTTATCTATTCCGCGTCCTGTACTACGTCCGACGGTCAACCTTGCACGTTCCCGCCGAACAACTCCTACACGACGACTGTGAAGTGGCAATCGCCGGACGCCAGCGCTACGTGGTGCACCACCGGGCCTGGCGGAAATAACCCTCAGCTCCTCAAAGCCGACCCGATCGGCTCGAGCAACTGGATCGGCACGCTGATCAGCTGTAGCGACGGCAGCCCCAAGCACATCGGCCGCTCAGGGCCGACCCTTTCGGATTGGGCGAATGTGAAGGGGGCATCTGGCGCGCCGCCCACGATCACAATTACGTCGCCGGTAGACGGCGCGACGTACGCGCAGAATGAAAATGTGCCGGCGGTGTACGATTGCGGACCCACAGGGGCCCCGCCGCTGATTGCCGCGGCCTGCTTTGGTGGTCCCGATCTTGTAAATGGCACCACGATTGTCCCGGTGGGCAGCCCCGTCGACACCTCGACCACCGGAACGAAGACCTTCCAGGTCGCCGCGGACGTCAATTCAGGGCCCGGCATCGCGCCGCCCAAGACAGTAACTTATCAAGTGGTGGCTGGGGCTCAAGCGAGCGCGACACCAGCCCTCGTTGATTTCGGCAACGTCCCGGCAGGACGCTTCCGCTCTAAATTCGTCGAGGTGACAAACACCGGAAGCTCCCCGATCTCCATATCCAAAGTTCGTATCACCGCGGTATCCGGGGAAGATTCCGATGATTTCCTGGCATTCAGTCTTTGCCCGAAAACCTTAGCGGGAGGGAAGAGTTGCTTCATCCTAATCGGCTTCTTCGCGGACGCCGATGCCCACGCCAAACCTCAGTCGGCCATCCTGACGATCACCGACAACGGAGTGGGAGGTTCCTTAAAGGTGCCGCTATCGGCCAACGTGGTTAGGTCCAAGGAGAAGGAAGAAACAGAGGACTAGGAATTCAACGGTGTCATAGGCAGAAGCGTCGAGATCCGAGTTCCGCCGTTCGAATTCCGATGACACAGATGATGATGCTGTTTGCTCCAGCAACGACCCAGCTTGCCATAGCTTCTTCCCGACGAGGACCGTCGAGAGGATGGTCAAAAAGCACGACAGATAATCAAGCCTCATCATTTTCCGCCCCTGGAACCGAGTCAGGAACGTGTATAAGCCCCGTTCATCCTAATTTGCTTGAAAAAGTAATAATTCGTTTTGATTTTGGAGACCGCCGAGCGTTCGCATTTTACCCTGAACGGAGGAAAAGAGGGCGATCTGTCCGGCTGCATCGGACCGGCCGCTCGGCCAAGCCCCGGTAAGTCCTCTTTTCGGAACGCGGGTCTTTAGCGACACGAAGTTTCACACTTCCGCCTCGGCACTTGCGGGGGGCCTTTGCGGTCTGGGACGCGTTAGTGAGAATATTCTGCAAGGCTAGGTACACTTCATGGAAAACTTAATTCCTCAAGACTGGTCAGTCGAAGTTATAACGCGTGGTCGCGATGGAAATATTGTCTACCACGAGAATTCATGCCAGGCTTCGTTTTACTGGGAGTTTGGCGGCCGGGATGTCATTGCAATCATTCACGGAGGTCCAGCGTCAGAGTGGAACGGAAAATATCCGTGGGGCTGCCAATAGACGAGATGAAGTTTTAGAACGCGTGATCAAAGAAGTTATCCGGCAGAAAGCCCGAACTTGCATCGCTAGCGTCGATGAAGAGAGTGGCGAAATACTTTTGCGTAACCAGGAACGAGCCGGCTAGCCCCTTCCACAAAGTTCGTCAATCAACGCCACACCGTACCACGCGCAGGATGCGAGCACGGTGATGCATAGACCCATTGAGCTCGCACACATTATCGGAATGTGGCCCGCCGCGTAGAGCCAGTTCATTCTGGAAAATTTCTACTTCCCGTATTGCTTAACGGCCTTGCCAATCGACGGACCAGCCGCGGCAAGGTCTTGCGGATTCATGATCGGCCGCAAGGAAACCTTTGCGTTGAACGCGTGAAACCAGGGCTCAGCGACCGCGGGAATCTGCGAAGTGTCTTTCATGTCAAACACGATGGAGCACGACCGTTGGCCGTCGTCGTCCGCAAAGAAATACGCCGCTTCTGGTTTGAGATCGGCCAGAATTCGCTCGACAGTAGCACCCAGGGTCCCGGCCTTGGCGGCGGCATTTCCCGCTTCCACGGGAATCGATACTCTCAGCAACATTCGCATACGGTTTCACTCCTTTACAGATTTAGATTTCTAGTTCGCGCATAGTACGCTTCTCCTGCACTCAACACAACGAATTTGCATCCAGGGCACGATCCTCGGGGATTGCATTGAGAGTGCCATTTGTGGATGGCTTAATCAGTGCGCAGGTGTTCCAGATTCCGCGGTCGCGCGCGGGACAATCCGTGCAAACGCACTCGACACCCCTGTGATTGCCTAATTCATCGTTTCGATGCGCCGGTCGGGTATGAACCAGATCATGGCGATCGCAACGTATATCGCGAGCGCAATCCACGGGCGCACGAAAGCTAAGGGAATTGCCAGCACGTAAATCAATAGCGATACTTTGCCTTTTCGATCGTTGCCGACGGCGCGAGCGAGCTTTGAGTTTGGGCCGTTGCACTTGATAATCGCTCGCTCCAACAGTATGTAAGCGATCGAGCACAAAACCAACACGATCCCGTAGGCCGCGGTCGGCGAAGGGGCGAAATGCGTATCGTCCATCCAGCGGATCACAAATGGGATGAGCGACATCCAGAAGAGCAAGAAGAGATTGGCCCATAAAACCATGCCATTGATCCGCTCGGTCGCGTGGAGCATATGGTGGTGGTTATTCCAAAAAATGCCGACATTGGCGAAGCTGAGAGCATAGGCCAAAAACACCGGCAGTCCGGACCTGAGCGCGGCTAAATCGGCGCCCTGCGGCACTTTCATATCCAACACCATAATGGTGATGATGACGGCAATCACTCCATCCGTGAACGCCTCAAGCCGTTGTCTACTCACCCTCGTCCTCTATTTCCTGGATTAACTGCCGGTCGCGGGCGGGCAAGCAAACGTCATCAACGGATTCCGGGAGCCGGATTCTTCGTCCAGCCATCGGCAGAGTGTACAGCACTAATCAGTTTTGATGAGCGCCTCACTAGGGGCACGCAACCTGAGCTTTCGCGCCGGCTGCATTCTTGAAACATGCCTGGTCAAAGTAAACTTGCTTTGCCAACTCCTGGTACATCAGGATGGTTTTCTTGCCGTTCGCCGCGCCTTCCGAAATTGCCGTCCGGCGTTGGAACGAAATTGATAGCGGGCCGCCTGCCAGAGCCTCTTGCAATACGCGTCCCTGCAGTTCGCCCTCGCTGACGATATCGAGTCCAAGGATCTTCGCCAAGGTAGGCGCGATGTCCGCGTTGCTTACCGGGGCTCGATCAACGAACTGCTTTTTGAAGTCCGGCCCGATCGCCGCCATGAATTGGAACGTGTTCGCTCGTCCGAAACTTCCGTGCATTCCCTGGCCATGCTGCAACATGTAATCCGTGATCTGGACGCCGGTCATATTCGGGTCTTTGGGATCTGTGGAAAAGGTCTTAAATGTGATCGCGATCGTGGGCGTCGGGGTTAGCGACGTGCCGATGAGGCGAATGGAGCTTGACGGCAAAGCGCCGGGCACATTTCCGTACTCGTCGTTGACGAATAGCCCGCCCACGTAATCCTGCTGAGCAAGAAATGCGACAATTTTCTTTACCACCCCCGGATCATGAGCCGGAAGATAGATCAGATCGGAGCCGCCGTTGGCGGCGACGACGACTTTGGCATCCGTTTCTTTTGCGATCAGGCCCGTGCCGCCGATTAATCCGTTCCCGCTAACGGGGTGCTGGCGCACTTTGGGGAGTTGCTGAGCAGCGGCCGGATCCACCGGCTCAAATATTTTCTGGCCATCCGGACCGTCGATCTGACTGTCGGGATCGAAGAGCGGAAGCCCCAATTCGTGAGCAAGATCGATCGAAACAAAACCCACAGGTAGAAATCCGGTGTTGACCTCTTGCCGGCCCTGGGCGTCCTTGTAGATCCACTTTGCCGCATAGCTGGCCGTCGCGTGGCCTGCGGCGTCTATGTCATACTTGCTGATCGTCGCAAAGCCATGATCGGCGGTCAAAAAAATATCCGTGTTCGCAGCCAACCGGGGATCGCTGTTGACGTAATCCAGAATTTGCTTCAGGTTGTTGTCGGCATTCTTCAGGGCCGCCTTCGAGGTCGGCCCGTTGATGCCGGGGATGAGTTTGTTCAAGCTGTCGCCCTGAAAGTGCTGAGTTCCGTCCGGATCGCGTGACCAGTAGAGCAGCGCGAACGGTTTTCCATTTTTAATGAACATCGGCAGGATCACTTTGGTCGTGGCGTCCGCGAAGTACGCTTGCTGAACGTAGTTTGTCTCCTTGGTTCCAGGCGTGGTGTTGTTTCCCGTGGGTTGGTTGCGGGCAGGTGTGGTTGTGGGGAGTCCGGCGTTGACTAGAGCCGATGAGACTTCTGGCGCAAGTGGCACCCCATCAGGAGTGCCCGTCCCGTCATCGATAATGATTGTCTGGGGTACTGCGAATCCCCCATGGACAGGATTCAGCTGACTGACATCCTGAATCGCCACCGGCCCCATTTTTCCAACGCTTGCCGTGCTGAACTCGCGCCTGCGCGCGGCGGCGAGCAACGTTTCCTCGTTCAGATAGTTCCCGTTGAATTGGGCATCCAGATCCCCAAGGACTCGATTATTTTCAACATAAGGCGCGTAACTTCCGGGCGGCCGTCCGAAATTGCCGTCCAAGAATACAGGATGCCCGATATAAATTTGATTGCTGTAATCGCCGGTGTCGCCGAGGTAGTGGCCCGTGGCTATCGCGGAAGCATTCGCGGTAGTGAAAGTTGGAAAGAGCGAGTGGCTGTTCGCAAAGCTGACACCGTGATTGCGAATCCAAAACATCGTCGGCGAATCCACCGTATTCACGGACCCGGCCCGCAAACCATCGAAAACGAAAATCACGATGTTGCGGGGCCGAACGCCGGCAGGCTGTTTCTGTCCCGAGACAAATGATAACTTAACAGCACACAACGCTATCGTCGCGACAAAGCAAAGCCAACCCTTGTGCATCCCGAGTCCTCTTTCGCGTGAGCGCGCTCGCCATCGCCCGAGGATCGAGGTCTCGCCGGGCGCTGCGCGAATCGAAACCGAGACATTTTGCCGCCTTGCAAACCTGTCCACAAGGATTGTTTAGGGCTGGCATACCCGGAGGGCGATTTTGGAGCTTTTCAGTAAGTCCAAATTGAATCGTGGGCTTCAAGGAGCCTCGGCGGCGCCTTCTGAATCAAACACGTACATACAGACTTGCTCGGATTTGAGCGGCTTTCTTGTGTTCAGGTCGAAATCGTCGAAAATGGAACACCAATTTAATAATCATGTGACGGAGAAATAATACAAGATTCCACGTATGTACAATGATTCGCGAATTCGATAAATTCCTTGCGCAATCACTCGGAGCCGCATATTCCAATACGCCTTCTAGTTGTGGACGATCACGAAATCGTAAGGATAGGTGTGCGCATTCTATTAGCCGACAAGATGAAGTGGGAGATCTGCGGGGAAGCGCAAGATGGCGCCGAAGCGATAGATAAAGTGGGGAAGTTATCTCCCGACGTCGTTATCCTTGACCTTACCATGCCCGTAATGGGCGGCTTCGAAACGGCTATACGCATCCGCCAGATTGCCCCATGGACAAAAATTGTATTTTTCAGCATTCATGAGACCCCCACAACTGCCCGTCTGGTTGGCGCGGATGCTTTCGTATCGAAAGCTTCGGCTGCGGAGGATCTGGCGCGGACGATTAACCAAGTACTGGGAAGTGTAGGGACGACCGACGCCCCGGCAGTCGCCAACTAACCTGCATTGCACTCTCGTGCCTTCGGCACCACGCCCCAATTGCCAGGCGCCTACATACTTTCCCGGCGTTCAAATATGGCGATTCCTGTATCTCAATAATCGTAGTTATTCGTGAGTCGGATTGTATAGGCCCCAGCTGTCGCGATTTCGCTGGCTCAGCGGCGCGCCAGGCTAAATGGGATCGAAAGATCTGAGCTATAATCCCCGCCAGAATATTTGAACAAGCTCGGGAACACAGATTATTTTCGCGGAGAGGCGTTTGCCGGAAGCGGCAACCACCGGCATGCCGCTCGGGAAATATGCCAGCGGGATTGAGCGAGACGAACCTTAAGAGCGGCGCCCTCGCTGCAAAAATGGTTTCAGTTTGCTCAGAGGTTTCAATCTAAATTCAGAAGGAGCATTGCTATATGACCAACACGAATGGGATCCAAAGTCTTCAAATATTTGCTCTTGGCGCAGTACTCGGCGGCCTTTTCGTTTCGTCGTGGGACCACCCGGCAGCCATTGCGCAGCAAAATAGTCCGCAGAGCAGTCCCGCTGCGATGCAGACGGATTTGGCGCATCTGAAAGATCTTATCCCGCCGCACTCTCACCCCATGGTGGAAGTGGGGATGTTCGCCGCGAATCTCTGGTTTGCAGGCGAAAAGAAGAACTGGCCATTAGCCGATTATTATCTGAACGAAACACGTAATCGCATCCGCTGGGAAGTGCACTTGAATCCCGGCCCGAAAGGCGCCGACGGCAATCTCGTTGATATGCAGTCTATCTTCGACGGCATCGACAACGGCACCTTGCCCAAAGTGAAGAATGCGATTGAAATGAAAGACAGCAAGCAATTCGCCGCGGAGTACAAACACTTGCTGGAGGATTGCTACTCTTGCCACAAAGTGGCGGCCCGGCCGTATTTGCGTCCCATGGTGCCGGTTTCCGGCGCGCAGCCCATTATCAACCTCGATCCGGCTGCCACGTGGCCGCAATAGCAGAGCCCACGGCCGCGCGATTAGTTGATCGAGAGAACGAGCATTTGCCCAACCCGTTTGCCGGCACGCGCTGTATTATTATTGCCTGGAGCGATGATGGCTTACAGTTACTCACGTCTTTTTGAAGAAATCACCGGCCGCAAATTCGAAAACCGGCCCATTTTCGATCCTCCCAGATTGACTCCGCTCAGAAAATCCATCGCCGAGTCCACGATCGGCTTGTTCGCCAGTTGCGGCGCCCAATTGCCGGAGGACCCGCTGTTGGGAGAGACCGAAGACATTTCATATCGCCTGATTCATCGGGACACGCCGATGTCCCGGCTCGTCGTTGCGCACAAGACCAAAGTGCGCAAATGGGCCGCCGAAGATCTTAACGTCGCGTTTCCATTGGAACGCATGAGGGAACTGGAAGCCGAAGGCGCGTTCAAGCTGCTCGCGCATACGGCCGTTTCCATGGTGGGTTCGATCCAGCGCTACACGGAACTCGTCGAACAAACTGTCCCGGCGATCAAGCAGATATACGATTCGCAAGGTGTTGATCTGGTCTTCCTTTTTCCTTTTTGCCCGGCTTGCCATCGAGCCACGACCGTCATTGCACGCGCACTCGAGGCGCGCGGGCTTCCCACACTGAGCATGAACGTACTGCTCGAAGCCGCCGAAGAAGCGAAGCCTCCGCGAACCTGTTTTCTGGATTTCCCGCTCGGATGCCCGGCGGGAAAACCTCATGAAGCCGAACAACAGCGCGAAATCCTCCGCAGCGCTCTGAAGCTGGCTCCCGACTTTGACGGCCGGCCATGGCACATCAAATCGTTGCCGTTTCAGTGGTCGCCCGACGGAAGCCGCGCGTGGGAAGAGGAAGTCAGCGGCCTATATCGAAACGGCGGCTTGAATATCGTAATGGCGCATCGGGACGCTCATCACGATCGGGGTGAATCCCTGGTGGGACACGAGCGCGAGTTCGCCATCCGCTGCAACTGCTGACGGGAATCGAACCCATGGATGTTTGGGCGATGCCGAAACGGAAAATTTTTGCAAGGTGATCTTTCCAAGACTCAATCAAACCCAGATTCTTCCGAGCTGAATCCGCCGGCGAAGGCTAGCCCAGGGCAACGCCCAGGGTTTTGGAGTCCATCGATGGTGGTGCTCCCTGAAAGAGCGCAGGAAACCTCAGCTCTTTCTGGGCGGGCGATGATATGAGGAAATCACGCACTGCCACTGTGCGAATCCACGACGGCAACCACGATTCGCGCAACGATGGCCTTGGCGTAAATTCTCTTGACTTGTATACAGCAAAGGTCTACCTCTTGATATCCCCGCCTTTGAAGACTAAGATGCTGAGCTTCACATGATGCGTGACCAAGCATGGTCGGAAAAATTGTTGCTTGCTGTGGTCGGTGTTTTGATCATGGTAGCTGTGGTGCAGCTTGCCATGAAATACCTGCAGTAAACACTTTCCGCACCTTCCCATTTTCGTGTTGTGCTGTGTACCGCTGGTGCTTCCTGGAGGATGGCTGCAAGTGACACACTCGGGGGCAAACCGGGGAAATTAATAACCTATGCTCCGCGTTTTCAAACGCAGTGCTTCTCTCTAATCCCTCGAGCGCCCGCGCGAATAGCTCACCGACTCACATGGTCTGCGTAAACCTGAAAGATTGTTCACCATGGGCGTCCCGGTGTAAGTTAGCGCCTAATGACACGCAAAGCCTTTGATCACAAAATGGAAAAAGACGTGACGCCATTTTCCACCGGCATAGCGAGGCGGGAATTTCTTGCCGTTCTTTCAGCGGTTGGCGCCTCTGCCGTTCTTCCAGATGTTTTGCTTCGGGCGCAGGCGCCAACCGCTTTTCCGGTACGGCCATATCGAATTGACACCCACAATCACTTTTCAGCTCCTGGATTCATCGCCGACATAGCTGCGAGAAAGACGAACCAGCGCCCTTTGGAACAATGGACGCCCAGTAAATCGATCGAGGACATGGACAAAAGCGGCGTCGCAACGTCCATCATCTCGACCAGCGAGCCAAGCGTATGGTTCGGCGATAACGAAGCGGCACGCAAGCTCGCGCGCGAATGCAACGAACTCGGCGCACGCCTCATGGCGGATCATCCCGGCCGCTACGGAATGTTCTCCACGGTTCCCTTGCCCGACGTCGATGGGTGTCTCCGCGAGATTGAATACAGCCAGGACACGCTCAAGGCCGACGGCGTGTGCCTCATGACGAGCTACCAGGGAAAATATCCCGGCGACCCTGCGTTCGCGCCGGTGATGAACGAATTGAACAGGCGCAAGGCTGTGGTCTTCTTTCATCCAGTCAAGGCCGAGTGCTGCAAGGACCTGCAGCCGGAGCTGGCGTCGGCTTTGGTCGAGCTGGGAACTGAAACGACGCGCGCAATCGCCAGCCTCATATTCGACGGCGCCGCCTCGCGCTATCCGGACATTCGGTTCATCTTCTCCCACGGCGGGGGAACGATGCCATATCTCATGACCCGCTTTGAGGCCTTCGCAGCGCGGCCTGATATTGCGCAGCGACTGCCAAATGGCCTGCTTTACGAAGCGCAGAAATTGTATTACGACACCGCGAGCATGAATAGCCCGTATCCCTGGCCGACACTGCTGAAGCTGGCACCCCTATCGCACATTTTATTCGGCACGGATTTCCCGTTCTTCAGCGCGGCGGCGATCGCCAAAGGACTGAGGGAAGCAGGGTTGAAGGCCAGCGACCTTCACGCCATTGAACGCGAAAACGCCTTGGAATTATTCCCCCGGCTAAAGAGGGCAGGTGCGTAAGGCACATTTTTGGAGATCAACGAAAAATATTGGCTATCTAAAATTTTTGGGCTCAAGTAGGACAGGCTGAAGCCCGTCCCACTTCAAGCCTTCCAAACATCGCCGGGCGGGTGTATATTTCGCGTTACGAAATCAAACTAAATATTTTGAGTCTAGAATTCTGACTCCAGTGGGGGTGGTTCCGTGAAAATTCGGGCCTTGTATTTACGCCCGGTGTTGCTATGCGCCATCGTTTGCCTCGTCTTTATACTTCGTGGCACGGCCATGCATGCTCAAGGGCAGGACCGCGCTCCTGAGTATTTTCAGACCGACATTCAGTACGGCGCGCAGATCTTCGCGACTCAGTGCACTGCTTGCCACGGTACGTCCGGCGATCAGATCCCCGGCGTCAACTTCCGCGCAGGCCAATTCAAGCGCGTAGTTTCCGACAATGATCTGCGGGCCACAATCACCAACGGCGTTCCCGGCACCGCCATGCAGCCCTTTGCATTTGGCGCCTCTGAGCTCACGGGCATCGTCTCTTATCTTCGAAATATGAACAGTTTCGACGCCCGTGGAATGATGTTAGGCAACGCGGCTCGCGGCCAGGCCCTGTTCGCGGGCGCGGGCAATTGCGCCAGTTGCCACGCCGTCAACGGGAAGGGTCCGCGCGTCGCTCCCGACTTGGGCGACATCGGCACCCTGCGCACGGCCGAACTCCTTCACCGGACGCTGGTCGATCCAGCCGCGTCGATGCTCCCTGCCAATCGACCGGTGCGCGCAGTAACCAGGGACGGCAAAGTCATCAACGGCCGCCGCCTTAATGAAGACACTTACACCGTGCAACTCATCGACGAGCAGGAGCGCCTGGTCTCTCTTACGAAAGCCGACCTTCGCGAATTCACGGTTCTCAAGACCACGCCCATGCCGTCATATAAAGACAAGTTGAGCGCCCAGGAGCTGGCCGACCTTGAGGCGTACCTTCTTTCCTTGAAAGGTGTGAAATGAACCACTCACGGCGCACGACTTTCCTGTTGCTTCTTGCTTTGCTGATTCCTTTCGCTCTGCGCGCACAGGTAACTCCTGATCGTTTGCTCCATGCGAGCGACGAACCGCAGAACTGGCTGACCTATTCCGGCAGCTATGCGAGCCAGCGATATAGCCTTCTCAAACAAATCGACATTTCTAACGTCAAAAACCTTGAGCTGAAATGGGTCTTCCAGGCGCAGTCGCTGCAGAAGTTCGAAACCACGCCGCTGGTCGTCGACGGGATCATGTACATCACCCAGTCGCCCAATGACGTCGTGGCAATTGACCCCAAGTCGGGCCGCGTCTTCTGGGTCTACCATTACGCTACCTCTCCCGCCGCTAGGCCGTGCTGCGGGATTGTGAATCGCGGCCTCGCCATCCTCGGTGACACGCTCTTCATGGCCACCGTGGATGCGCACCTCGTGGCTATCGACGCCAAGGACGGGCATGCCCTCTGGAGCGTGAAGGTGGCCGAGCCCACTGCGGGCTATGCCATGACACTTGCCCCCCTTGTTGTTAAAGATAAAGTCATCGTGGGCGTTGCCGGAGGCGAGTTCGGTGTGCGCGGCTTCATCTCCGCCTACGAAGCCGGAACCGGCAAGCAAGCCTGGCGCTTCGACACGATTCCCGATCCAGACCAACCCGGCCACGATAGCTGGCGGGGGAGCGATTGGGAGCATGGCGGCGGCGCCGTTTGGATGACCGGTTCGTACGACCCCGAAATGAATTTGACCTACTGGGGCACCGGCAACCCCGGCCCGGACTTTAATGCTGCGCAGCGTCTCGGCGACAATCTTTACTCGGATTCCGTGCTGGCCCTTGACCCGGACACGGGCAAGATGAAGTGGTACTTCCAATTTTCTCCGCACGACCCTTACGATTATGACTCAGTGCAGGTTCCTGTCCTGGCCAATTCGAATTGGAACGGCAGCCCGCGCAAGTTGATGCTTTGGGGCAATCGCAATGGCTTCTTCTATGTTCTGGATCGCGGGACGGGGAAGTTTCTTGCTGGCCAGCCATTCGTAAAGGTCAATTGGGCAAGCGGTCTGGATGCCAACGGCCGGCCGATCGCCACGCCGCAGCCACCGGGTATGCCGACTTATCCAGGCATCCAGGGCGGAACGAACTGGTACTCGCCTTCCTACAGCCCTCGCACGGGGCTCTTCTATGTCTCCACGTGGGAAGATTACGGCACCATTTTCACCGGCGTGCAGGCGGAATATAAGGAGGGCACTCGCTTTACCGGCGGCGCCAACGCAGCACCTATTCCCGGCGCTGATAACCCCGGCGGCATACGCCAGGGGCCCGTCAATACCTACACCGAAGCGCTGGGCACAGGCGGCGTCGTGGCTCTCGATCCGCAAACCGGCCAGAAAAAATGGAAATTCGCCATGCACGACGTCAACACCAGCGGAATTTTGACCACCGCTACAGACCTGCTTTTTGTAGGCGGCCGGGAAGGCTACTTCCAGGCGCTCGACGCGCGTACCGGCGCGCTGATTTGGAAGGAAAACCTGGGCGGCGACATCATCGCCGGCCCGATCAGCTTTCAGGTCGACGGCAAGCAATACGTCACCGTCACGGCCGGGAACAGCCTCTTCGCCTTCGCTCTCCGCGAATAATCGGCGACGGGAGAAAGCTTTCCAGTAGGACGGGCTTCAGCCTTTCTGGTTTTGATTTTTGTTTTTCGGGTAAGCAGACAGGCTGAAGCCTGTCCTACAAAAAACCGCGAGGATTCCTTTTACTGATTTTTCAAAGCGGGATTTTCCGCCGTGGAGGAAAGGACGCTCGCAAGGACGGTTTTCTTTTTTCGCGATTTCGGCACGGAAGGCTCCGCCGCCGGGGAATCCTGCATCGGCAGGCTGAAGCGCCGTCTTCCGTCATAGGAATGCAAAGCGGCGGCCACAGCGCCCGCCGTGGGAACCAATCCGATTTCGCCCGCTCCCTTGGCGCCGTACCCCCCGATTTCGTCGGGAACTTCGATCAGGATCACATCAATTTTCGGCGTTTGCCTGGCTCCCAGGATTCCGCAGTCGCGCAGTAGCAGGGAATCAGGCACTCCGTTTGTGGAGGTGAAATCTTCGGAGAGCGCATAGCCAAGCCCCATGTGCACGCCGCCTTCGATCTGTCCGGCGCAAGCCTTCGGATTGATGGCGTGGCCCACGTCGTGAGCCGCCACGACGCGCTCCATGCGGCCGTTGTCGTCGAGAATTACGAGCTGGCAGGCGTAGCTGAAAGTCATGTGCGTCGTCGGATTTTTCAGCGCTTCCGGCGTGCCCGGCCGGGTAGTAAAATCGCAGACGTATTCCCCCCGGTATTCGCGGCCGATTAGTTTTTCGAGAGGAAGTTCCTTCAAGTCGGCGGCGAATTTCTGTCCGGCGCGCTGAGCCGCGGCGCAGCTGAGTGTGGTGGCGCGCGATGCCCATGCCTCCCCGCACTTGGCGCCCACCTCTCTGTCCCAGCGCACGGTCATGATGTCCGGCGACAGCCCCGTCTCTTCGTATACCGCCTGACGAACGGTCGTGAAAACACCCTGGCCCATTTCCGTGTATCCGTTGAGGATCTCCACTCGGGGGCCTTCGACTACGCGAATGATAATGTGGCCGCTTTCGACGGCGCCATTGCCGATTCCGGTGCTCTTGATGCCGCAGCCCAGGCCGGCGTATTTTGCATTTTTATAAATGTCCTTCACGGATTCGAGCGCCACGCGCATCCCGCGCACGCTCTCCCGCATGATCTGGCCGGTGGCGAAGGCGTCGCCGGGATTCAGAATGTTCCGCATGCGGATTTCCCAGCCATCGACGCCCACTTTTTCCGCGAGAATATCCATGACGCCTTCCATCGCGAACTGGGCCTGGTTGCTGCCAAATCCGCGCATGGCGCCGCTCGTCGGATTGTTTGTGAATACGGCCCTGGAGTTCACATCCACATTGGGAACGCGATAGACGCCGCAAGAATGGCACGCCGCGCGCAGTAAGCATTTGCCGCCCGTGCCTGCGTATCCTCCGGTATCGCCCACGATGCGCGCGCGCACGGCGAGCAGATGGCCTTCCGCGTCCGCGCCGACTTTGTATTTCAAGATCATGGGATGGCGCTTGACATGATGCTGCGTCGATTGCTTGCGAGTGAGAACTGTCTTCACCGGGCGCTGCAGCAGAAACGCCGCCAGCGCGGTTTGCCCTTGGATCGTGAGTTCTTCCTTGGCGCCAAAGGCGCCGCCGCTCGCGGCCAACTCGACATTCACTTTTTCCTGCGGCAGCTTCAAGATGTCGGAGACCATTTTCTGGTCATACGTCGAGCCTTGACTCTGCGAGTAGAGCTTGATGCCGTCGCCTTCGGGCACGGCCAGGCAAGCTTCCGGTTCGAGAAACGCGGGTTCAATCGGCTGCGTAGTCCACGTTTGCTCGATGATATGCGCGGATTGGGCGAAGGCAGCTTCCACATCGCCGCGCGAAAAGGCGGTGGTATCGAGAACGTTGTCGTGCACCCACAAATTGCCGGGGGGATGAACCTGCGGTGCGCCGGGTTCCATCGCGGCAAACGGATCGGTGACAGGTTCGAGGACCGTGTAATCGACTCCCACTTTGTCGGCGGCCTGGCGCGCGTGAAAAGCTGTGTCCGCGACCACCATCGCCAGAAAATCTCCGACGCAGCAGGTGATTTCGCCGACAGCCACAAAAATCGGCAAGTCGGGATAATTCAGGCCCGTGCCGCGCTCTCCGGGAACGTCGGCGGCGGTGAAAATCCTCACCACACCCGGCATGGCTTGCGCGGCTGACAGATCAATCGCGTTGACTTTGGCGCGCGGGTGTTCGCTGAGAACCATTCCGCCGTGCAACATGCCCGGCACGCTCATGTCGTCGACGAACGGCCGCTCACCGAGAGCCTGCTCGAAGCCGCGATAGCGGGAGGGGGAGTCGCCGATTCCAAATCCATTCCCATTCCGCTTGCCGTTTCCATTTACGTTTTTGTTTTTCGCAAACGCCGGATTGCGGCTCAATCCGAAATCTTCGCCGAAATAAGAATGGCGGCGAGGTTCCGTGCGCGGCAACTTTCCGCCGTTCTTCCATGCTTCGCCGGCAGTTTGGATGGCGTCAATGATTCGCCCATAACCTGTGCAGCGGCAGAGATGCCCGGCCAACCCCTGCTTCACCGCCTCGCGATCATGCGTGCAGCCTTGCCGCAACATGGAAGACGCCCGAACCACAATCCCCGGGATGCAGAAGCCGCACTGCACTCCGCCCTCGTGCGCGAACGCTTCGCCCAGCACTTCCCTCATATTTTCCGGGACGCCCTCAAGCGTGACCACATCGTGGCCTTCCATTTGTTCCGGTTTCCGCAGGCAGGATAACGCAGGCCGTCCATCCACGAGAATCGCGCAGCAGCCGCAAGTGCCTTCGGGAGCGCAGCCATTCTTGGGAGACACAATGCCGCATTCCTCGCGCAATACATCAAGGAAATGCATCCCCTGCTCATAAGAGGAAGTCGTGCGTTTCCCGTTCAGCGTAAAGCTAATCTTCGGCATGGGCGAGGTCACTACTCCCGGCGAACAAGCTAGGCTACTGGTCAAATTATACCTTGCTTCTGTCTCGGAAGAAACCGCTCCATTTCCGAGCACTAGCCTGGATTCCGATGGGGGCTGTATGGGGATGCAGCCGATGCTAATGCCTGTCAGGGGTTTTACTTGTGATCGTCCAAGTTGAATCGAACCTTATGCGGTGGCTTATCCGTCCAGTATCTTGATCTCTGCATCAAGACAACTGCGCGTGGAGGCGTTCCGGCCTGGGCGGGGTTCGCAACCAGCTTCGTTGTCACCGAACGCATGAATGGAAGGATGCTGCAGATCGATTCGGCGGGGAGTAAATCAACTATGACCAAGGCCCGATAAAAGGATTATCGAGATGCGCAATGATGCTGACAGGATGCCGGAGAGAAATTCATCGCTCTCTGGCATCCCGTGCGTGTGGCATCACCAAGTCCCGACTTGCTTGAATTTCGCGGAAAACTCTTTTTTGTCCTGCGGAGAATTCGTCAGTATGTATATGTAGGATCCCTTCTGGTCGGCGGTGTAGGTTTTCCCGGACTCTAATATAGGGCAGACATCCCCACGCTGGATGCATTCATACACCACCCTCTTGCCGTTGACTTCGGTGAATATGAGGTCGGTGTATGTGAAAATGTTTCCCGGAGATGAGCCATGGATTTTCGTTCTTGATGTGACGACTTGAAGCGTCGTGCTCCCTTTTTCTTTCGGTATTGCAAAAGCAGAAAGAGGGATGAGAAATAAGAAAGCGATTTTCGCAGCCCTGTTTAGCATTGTCGATTCCTCTCCATGAAGACTGTTGGTTGCGAGTTTGCGAAACTAGAAAATCTCTCGCCTTATATACAGTCGGCAAAATGGGAAAGGACTTGAGCGGAAATCTTTTGCGGCAGCGGGGAAAAGGACCAAAGTAGTTCCGCATACCTCCCGATGAGAGGGATTTCGAAGGCCGCCCCGTAGTATTCTCGGGCAGGGCCGATCGGCATTGGTGTTGTATACTCCCCCGGAACGATATTCCAGCCAAAATATTTTACGTGGCACTGCAAGCAAGGGGGAAGATTTATGAGAATCAGGACATGGGTTTCCGCGCCGGTCGCATTGGTGATGGCAATTTGCGGTATTTGTTTCGGCGCGCGGGCGCAGAACCGCGCCGCCGGCGCGCCGCCCCCTTCGATCCACACATTTTCTACAGAAGATGTCGCCAGCACAGGTTTCTTTTATGTGGGCGGACAGTATGTCGGAGCGCCGGGCAAGGAAGTCATGGACGGCGCCGAGTACGTGGAAGTCATGGTGCCGAAGAAAATCCGCCATCCGTATCCGATTGTTTTCTTTCATGGCGCGGGGCAGACCGCGACGGATTGGCTGCAAACTCCGGACGGACGTCCGGGCTGGGCGTATTTTTTCATCAAGCAGGGATATACGGTTTACATGGTGGATTATCCCGCGCGCGGCCGGTCCCCCTATAATCCCAATCCCGATGGCGACGGAACATTGACTACGCGCACGGCGCTCCAGCTCGAGCAAGTTTTCACGGACATCGGTGCGCAGGGGAATTGGCCTCAGGCCAAGAAATTCACGCAATGGCCGGGAGAAGGCCCGAACAAGGGGAAGATGGGTGATCCGATCTTTGACGATTTTGCCAAGACGCAGGTCCAATTTCTGGCGGGCGGGAAACAGGCCAAACTAAACCTGGATGCGCACATTGCGCTCCTGGAAAAGATCGGATCTCCCGTTATCGTGATCACCCACTCGCAGGGCGGAGAATTTGGCTGGCAAATCGCGGATGCGCGGCCAAAGCTGGTGAAAGCGATCATCACCGCTGAACCGGGCGGTCCGCCGATCAAGAACGTGGACATTTCCAAGATCGCCTACAGCGCGGCTAGCGGCTACGCCTGGGGCATTACGTCGCTACCGCTCCATTACGATCCGCCTGTCAGCGATCCTGCCGAATTGCAGCCCGTGCTGGAAGAGAAAGCAGAGGATCCGGACACAGTGCCCTGTTACCTGCAGAAGGAACCCGCGCACAAACTCGCCAACATGAAGGACATTCCGGTACTGGATGTTTCCACGCAGGCGAGCTACCACCGCGTTTTCGATTCCTGCATTCCCAAGTGGCTCAATCAGGCGGGCGTGAAGACGCAATACGTCAAGCTCGAAGATGTAGGCCTCACCGGAAACGAACACGAGCTGATGCTCGACAAAAACAGCGACGAGATCGCCAAATTTTTTGCGCAATGGCTGGATAAAAATGTGCGATAGGAATTTGGTAGGATAGGCTTCAGCCTGTCTGCTTTGGACAAACCGGGTCTTCGCAAAATCCAGACAGGCTGAAGCCCGTCCTACTGTTCTTTTCCGGCCTTCTTTAGTTCATTGAATGTGATGTTATCTTCGCAAATCATTTCCGTTAGCTTCCAATCCGGTTCGAGTTGATAAATTCGCTCGCCTTCCCAGGTCTTGGTATACGCTTTCGGGTCGTCAATGGTGATGTGCACAACCAGGGTGTCGTGTTTGGGGCGAGTAATGTGTTCGATGACGTGGAGCTGATTGGAATGCGGCAGGCCCGCGCGGTCCAGCCACGTCTTTTCATTAAAGGCGACCGAGTCGATCACCAGCGTGTCCCCCTCCCACCAGCCGACTGCGTCGCCCATCCAGGTGGGGTCCAGGTCCTTGGCATGTTCGTGCGGGCCGGTCGTATAAACTTGCCGGACAAAGTGGTTGAATTCGAATAGTTGAACTACGCGCCCGGGAATTTGAATAATTTCCATTGGGAAAGGATGCACGTAAATTCGCGGCACGCCTGTCGGGAAGCATCCGATTTCATTGCCCGTCGTTGGATTAACAAGATCGGTGGAATCGACTACGGCGCGTTCTCCCCAGGATGGCTTGGTCTGTTCATATTGCGCTCTCCCCCAGGATGTCATCTCCGGAATAACTCCCGTAAATGAATAACCAGCCCACTTTCGAGCGCTGGCGGGCATATGCCCCTCCCAGACGCCGGAGAAATCCGGCACGCCATCGGCCGTTCTGGGAAGTCCTTGCGGCGCCGCTGCTTTTTCCGCCGTTGAATTCGTTTTCGGGGAGGTCTGCGCGTTCAGTCCGGAAGAGAAGATCAAAGAAGCCGCAAGAGCAAGAGTCTGGGCCACCCAATATTTTTTCATTTCTGGAATTCCTCCTGTCGTTCGGAACGAATTAAACAATTGCGGAGCACGGCGCATTGCCGGTCCCGGGATGAGCGATGATGCGGCCACGCGATTCGCAAGGACATCCCGGATCTATTACTGGCCGGGTTCCGGAGGCGGACCCAGAGGAATGACTTCGCCGTTGGCCCAGGAGATTTTCCGGAGGTTCAAAACTTTTAAACCGTTTTTGGAGGGGAGACCGACAATTGTGATCTGGTCACCCGCTTTTAGCTTCTTTCCATTCCAACCATAGTGGACCAAATGATTCGGCGCGGTCATTTCGACAGACCATTCGGTGACGGCGCCCTGGTCATCCTTTACTTCAAGAGTGATGAGCGGGTGCGGCTGGATGAATAGAAATTCCTTCACGGTTCCCGTCATGGTCATGGGATGGGCTGCGTCGTAGGCGCCGCCGCCGTGATGCGCCAGCGCAGGTCCGGAAAATACGAACAGACACGCAGCTACAAAAACAGCGGCTGGCAGCGCATTCCTCATAGGTGAACTCCTCCCCGTGGCGTGGAATATCGCACTGTTCTAGTAGACGTGTCAATCCGGATGGCCGTTACATTCGGGATGAATTCCGCGCGGTCTTATCGCAATTCTCCGGAAAACTTGAAGGGATCCATTAAATTGTGCTTGGAGAGAATGAGGGCGATGCGGGCTGGAAACCGCTGCTTGACACCCGGTAGCCCCTGCCGTATGTTTTTAACAAAATTGCTTCACTCACGTTTTGCGAATCGGGGAATCCTGGCAGGGCGCTGACTGAAAATGTCTGAAACTAAATTCCATTCGAGCTCAGTCTTACTGCTCAAGAGCCGGCAGAGCGAGTGGGTTCAATTCCCGGCACCGAAATCTGCGCGATAAATGGAGGCAAGAACATGGATTCTTTATTGAACGTAAGCCGTCGGGCCTTGGTTAAGTGGGGCCTGGCGGCCGCTGGAATGCCCATGTTGACCAGGGCCCTCGGCTCGAGCGCGCTTGCCCAGGATCTGGGCGGCGAAGCCGGGAAGAAAGGCGCGATCGGCGGCAGGGCCGAAGAAGAACTCTATACCGGCAAAGGACTGCAGGGCGGCGGACAGCTTGAAATCCGCTTGACCCAATCCATTTATACCAGCGATCCGGACGCGCTCGAAGTCGCGCAGCGGATGAAGCCGTTCGATCTGGAGTCCTGGATCGTGGAATGGACGCGAGTCGCGGAGAAGAACGAAGTGCTGGCCGATAAGTTCGCCAGCGAGGGCTACAAGGTCACGGCCAACGAATACTATCTCAAGGCCTCCACTTTTTACCGGGAAGCGTGCTGGCCGCAGCCGGTCGATGAACCTCGCATGTTGACGACCTATAAAAAGATGCGGGAAACCTACGACAAGGCCTGGAAGCTGGCGCGGCCGCCCTTCGAGCGCGTGCAGATTAACTATGAAGGTAAAGTGTTGGATGGTTATTTCCGAAAACCGAATGCTCCTCAGGGCAAGAAATTTCCCGTGGTGATCCCGTTCCAGGGCGCCGACACGATGGCCGAAGCGACCATTCTGGGAGGAGGCGCCTACACGGCCCGTGGTATGGCGTATCTGGCAGTCGATTTCCCGGGCCAGGGAGGCGCCATGCGCTTGCACGATCTGCACCTTCCGCCGGATACCGACAGAGTTGTGAAAGCCATGATCGATTATCTCGAGACGCGCCCGGATGTGGACGCCACCCGCGTCGGATTGCAGGGAATCAGCATGGGTGGGTATGGCGTGCCGCGTGCCGCCAGCAGCGAAAAGAGGATCAAGGCTGCGTTCATGAGCAGCGGTTCCTACGACCTGAAATCCGACCTGTTCGATTACTATCCTCCCATTCAGGAGCGCGTGCGCTGGATTATCGGGGCGAAGGATCTGGCCGATGCGAAAAAGAAACTTGGCGACTATAACCTCGCGGAGGGCCGAGCAGAAAAGATCGAAGCACCCATGTTGATCGGCTACAGCAAGGACGACCGCATCATGGACCCGGCCGGCGCCCTGCGGCTCTACGAGGCTGCCAAAAACTCCAAGCGCGACATGGTCGAGGGCACCGGACACGTTCAAGCTTCCAATGCCGGCGGACCGCGCGCTTCACGGCCAATCGTATTTCCGGATTGGGCGGCAAAAACTCTCGGCGCAGATGTGTAGCGGCCAGAAGTAGGACATGCTTCAGCCTGTCTGGTTCAGATTTCCTCAAGATCAAAAATTATGGATAGGGTAAAGACTGCCTGACCTGGAAATTCGTTGGCCCGAAACGGCTGACAGGCTGAAGCCCGTCCTACTAAGTCTTATTCACCACTTCTTCAATACTGGTCCCGAAATCCTTGAGCATCACCATGGCCGCGTTTCGCCCAGGCGCTCCAGTCACTGACCCTCCTGGATAAGTGCAGGCGCCCGTTTGATACAAGCCGGGTATCGGCATCCGGTATTGCGCCCAGCCCGGCATCGGCCGCATATTGCCGGATTGCGAGGGTTCTCCCGATCCTGAATGAACGCTCCCGTGCCACATGTGCGGATTCCTGCGCTCGATATCGAGCGGGCTGACCACAAATTTGCCGAGGATTTTGTCGTCGGTCAGGTTGGGCGCAAAACGCCGCAGGTATTTCAAATTGGATTCGGCGACCTCATCCTTGATCGCGTCCCAGTGATTCGGCCCTTCTTTCAGATCGTAGGGTTGCAAGCCGATGACTTTGATGGTGTGCATGCCCGCGGGCGCTCGAGAGGGATCGGCAACGGTGCTGCTGAAAATAGTCAACGGCGGATCGTCAAGCCCGACGACTGCAGTGGGGTAGTCGTAGGCGTAGCGCAGCAAGCGCGCGGGAGAAACCAGAATGGCCGATTCGCAAACAGCAAGTGTCCCGCCTTTCACCGGATATTTGGGCGGTTCTTTGCTCGCGTAATGCGCCACGATTTCGGAAATTTCGCCCTCCCAGGTGTCCACTCCGTCGAGAAAGTCGTGGCCCCACAAATCCTTCGGCGCCATGTCCACCAGTTGTTTGACGTGGATCGTGGACAGCACCGCCTTTTCGGCGCGGTACGAACTGCCGTCCGCGCATTCGACGCCGGCGCATTTGCCGTTTTCTATGATCAGCCGCGTGACCGCCTTGTTGGTGAGGACTACTCCGTTGTGCGCCTTGATGAATTTAGCGAGGGCCTGCGTCAATATCCCCGAGCCTCCCTTTGGAATGGGCCGGCTGGTGCGGATCGCGGAATAGGCGCTGCGGCCGGACATGGGATACTGCGGCGGAGACATGCTCGGCGGCGTGCCCATCATGAACGCGCGGCAGTGGTCGTCTTCAAAATTATCGCGGAGAACCTCCCATTGTGACATGGCCATGCGGCGCTGCCACATTTTGCCCTGGGGATGTTCGGCCAGGCGCTCGGCCACCGACTTGCCGCCAAATCCGGGCGGCGTCAAACCATTGCCGTCGAAGACCGATCTTATGGCCTCATTTTCGTCATGCATGCGCCGGTAGGCCGCCGCGCCTTTCTTGGAAAACTTGGCAAATTCCTCGCACGTGCGGTCGAGATCGCGCCACTGCGTGATGTAGCTGCCATCGGGGAAGGGCATGTGGTAGATGGGATCCGCCTGGATGTATTCAATTCCGTAATCGCGGATCAAGTGGAGCTCATCGTTGCGCATAACTGGGTTCGCCTGAATGCCGCCGTGCGCGGTCGAACAGGTATCGTGTTTGAATCCGGGCAGCGTTATCTCTTCCGTTTTCACGCCGCCGCCGACTTCCGGTCGATATTCCAGCACGACGACTCGGTAGCCCGCCTTGGCCAGGTAGGCCGCCGTGACCAGACTGTTGTGCCCCGCGCCGGCAACGACGATATCGAATTTATCAGAAGGCGCCGTTTGCGCCACCAGACTGAAAGGTGCGAATACGAGTGGCGCCAGGGCCGCAGCCCCTTTTGTAAATGTGCGCCGGGTTATTTCGCTCATGTGATCTTCTCCTTCCGCTGACCTGCTTTTGCGGTAGCGCTGGGGGAATAAGTTCGCCAAGCCTTATGGCTCCTGTACCTGGGTCGGCTTCTCCGGCATGCTCGCTCGCTGCTCGGCCGCTTGCCACAGGAGCGATACCGACAGGGATTTGCGCGAGTCTTCGAATTTGAAATCGTGGACCTGGCCGCCCGCGTCCACTTTCATGAGCTTGCTGGGCATGGGCTTGGCGTCAAAGCGGTCCTTGAACCATTCCGCTATGAATGTGCCAGTGCTCGGCCCGTTGGTCGTGGCGGCGGAGCCGCTGACACTGTGCAGGGCGCCCTCATACATGAGCATCTGCTTGGGTGCGGAGATCAGATCCATCAGTTGCAAGCCGTACTCGACGGGGGAGAGCTGGTCGTCTTCGCCGCCGACCAGCAGGTAGGGGCACTTGACCTTTTCGGCTACGCCGTGCAGCGTCCACGATTGTAGGAACTTGTCCAGCTCCGCTTCTGTTTGTATACCAGTATAATACATAAATCGTAATTTAAACGAAGGCGAAGCTGTTTCAAACGCGGTGTGCATGGTCGGCTCGACCGCCATGGCCTGCAGGGCGGCCCCTCGCAACCGCGAGTCGATCGAGGCGACCTGCGTCCCCAGGTACGATCCCAGGCTCACGCCGCGCAGCGCGATGCGGTCCGGATCGATTTCCTTTTGCGAACGCAGCCACTCCAGCACCACGCGGCCCGCCTCCTGCCAATTGGTTTGCGTCAGATAGATTTCGCGAATGGCGCACTCGTTCTGGCCGGGTCCTTCGAGAGCCAGCGTGGCGATGCCGCGCTCGCGCAGCGGGTCGCCGTAGATGCCCGCGCCGCCTTCCTTGTTGCTGTCCAGGCCGGAGATGGACCATACACAAGGGACGCGGCCCGAGCGGTTGGGAGGCAGGTGCAAGTATCCCGGCAAAGTTTTGCCGCCGCCGAACGGCACTTCGACTCGGCGAATCTCGTGATCCGCGAACTGGATGTATTTGGCGTAACAGGCGTTCTTCTTGTCGTTGAGCGCGATGTTGTCGGGGGTGTTCTCGAAGATCGGCCACTGCGCGCCGGCATAAAGATGCGCGGCGAGGAAATAACTTTCGCGTGCGGGAACGGTGCGTTCATCCTTCTCGAATTGCCGCGCCTCTTTTTCACGTCGCACGGCGGCACGCGTGAATTCGCGCGAGATATCGTTGAATTTGTGAATGCGCGCGCGCAATCCGGCGGCATCGGCGGCGCCGCCCGGAATGTTGGCCAGGCCGCCCAGTCGGCCCTGATCCCACTCCGGGCCGAGCGCGGCAATCACCGCGTCCAGCAGCCAGCGCTGGTCCTGCCAGCGCGCCAGCTTGCGCTCCACACCGGGAGTCATCGAAGGCGGCGCAGGTTCGGGAGGAAGCGCTGCGCTAGCCGTGCTTTCGAGCAACGACGATCCGGCTCCGCCCACAAGGGAAGCTCCGGCCAATGTTGCCGCGCCACTAAGAAAATCCCGCCTCTGAACTAAATTGTTTTTTGTGGAAACTGGAATTTTTTCAGATCGCATTGCCGTTCCTCCTGCCTCCCATGAGCGGAGGACATGTTTCCGTCATGTTCATTCACCGCATATCCTAACATCCATTTCAAAAAAAGAAGGGGCCGGAATTGAATCCAGCCCCTTCGATTTTTTTGGCCGCTCCGTGAGGATCGGGCTAAAAAGTTAGCTTCAGTCCCAATTGCATGGCGCGCGCTCCGCCGGAACCGAGCACAGAGTTCGAAGCCTGCACATCGGGCGTCACGCCGGTAAAGCCGTAGCCTCCCGCCGAAGGATCGGCGGCAGCGCCTCCGGGTCCGCCATATGGGTTAGCGAACCACGGGTGGTTGAGGACGTTAAAGACCTCGGCCTTGAACTCAGCGCTAAACCGCTCCCTGAACTTGAACGCTTTGGTCACCGACATATCCCAGTTCTTGAACCCTTGGTCCCGGAAAATGTTGCGGCCGGTTGTACCAAGGCTGCCATACGGTTGAGGCACCAGAACAGAGCCATTCACGTTGTAGCACCCAAGGTTGAACATGGATGCATATCCAAGCGTGCCCGGAGCGCCGGCACGCGCAACGCAGGCCGAATTGTTTATGGCATACGCCGGATCGTTCGGACCGTTAGGATCGGTTGAAGGCACCGCACCTGGGTGAAAGAAAGGAACCCCGCCTCCGCTATTCTGCCAACCGCCGTTCGTATCGGTCCATCCGTGGACGGGTGTGAAGTCGGAGGGGTTGCCCGAGAAAATCCATTGCTCACCGATGCTCCCTACAGGGTCGGCGCCAGAGCCGGTTCCACTCAGGTCATCGGATTGATCGTTCACTCCCCATACGGCGCCGCTTTCAATTGTCACGATGGAGTTGAGCGCCCAACCCTCGAGCAATTGTCCGAAGCCTTTCCTTCCGGGGATGGCATAGTCGACCGAGAACGTAAGGCGATGGCGGATGTCAAAATCACTGCTCCCGTACAGCGCTCCAGGATTTGCGCTGTCGATCGGGACGTGGAGGCCGTTGCCCTCATTGTCTCCGTTGTCGTCGAGAGCATGGGCGTACGTGTAACCGGCCGTAAAGGATAGACCGTGGGACGTACGTTGCGTCAGAGTCACTTGGAGGCCGTTGTAGTTAGATTTGTCATGGTTCGAGAAAAACTCGATGTAGCCTAAGTACGGGAGGCAAGGCTTATTCCCGACGCCGAGTCCGATGCTTGTGGCAGGACTTGTCCCGGGAACTGTAGCAGCGGAGCACGATATGGTGTACGGCTGGTGCTGCCGCTCAAGGTTTGGATCGGATCCGCACGTAGTGGGATCTGCGGCGCATGCCGTAAGGCTTGCGGCTGAATATCCAGAGCCAACTGGCGGTTGATTGAGGTTGGTCAGGCCAAGGAGCTTGGTGCCGTGATTCCCGACATATGCGACTTCCAATGACATATTGTTGGTGAGCGCCCTCTGTATTCCGAGCGTCCATGTGCTGACGTATGGGCTGCGTAGATTGCGGTCCACCCCGAGAATGTTACACTGCCCCGGATCGCTACCAACTCCAGTGCCGCATTGAGGGATCTGCGAATAGAGCGGCGAAGTAGGCGAGTTGGTGCCCCAGTTGTTAATGGGTCCCGCCAGACCAGCGGTATCGACCACGTTGATTGTGCCCGAGCCCTGCACGCAACCGTGGGCCGCATCGCAGGCTGTGCCAGGAGGGCCCGCAAGACCTTGGCTAAAGAGCTGAGCTCCGGTCGGCATCATCCGCAATCCCAGAAAGTTGCCTTGTCCGTTAAACGCGTCCAAACTGATCTGCTCGTAAAGGATGCTTCCCCCTGCGCGGATCACGGTCTTCCCATTTCCCCGGACGTCCCAAGCGATGCCCAGGCGCGGAGAGAAGTTGTTGTGATCGCCATTGAAGGGGGCACTGACCCCGCCCATTCCGACCTGTTGCAGGCCATTGACCGGGTCGAAATTTCCGATCAAGTTGTTTGCCTCTTTCATGACAGTGGTGATCTCGTAGCGAAGGCCGAGGTTTACGGTAACTGTGGGTTTGATCCGCCAATCATCTTGCAGGAACGCTGCGTATCCGTTATAGCTCATATGCCGCAATAGGTTTCCTGTAAGAAATGCCGTGTTCGAGTTCGCCTGTGGTGTACCGGTGAAAAAATCCTCCAAAGTGCTGAATTGAACTGGGCCCTTGGTATTGGCGGTCACGTTGTTGGTGCTCTTTTCCAGCAGAATCTCACCCCCAAACTTGAAAGCATGCCTGCCGCGAAGATATGAAACATGGTCGGCAATCTGCGTGACGCTGTCCGGACCGACAGTCTTTGGCCAGGATGCGCCAAGTTCGAAGCGCCCGAAGCTCTTTAACCTAATCCGTGGAAGCCCAAAATAGTCTGGGTTTGTTTGCCCTGTGTAGATATGGTACGTCGACCCATTGAACGTATAGTTCGCAGGATCCTGGGTGTGGTCTTGACTTTGAAATACTTGATAATAGTGGGAATAGCCCACTCGGGCTTCATTCACCCAAGCGGAACTCGGCGTCCAAGTCCAGGCGCCTGACCCTACCTGAGATCGCGCGTACTGGTTCGTAAGAAACTGATCTGCAATCTGCCGTCCAGGAGTATCGGCGAGGATCCCGTTGCCCGGGCTGATAAAGTACATGCCTGTCAAGGTGTTATTGTCGTTGATGTGGTAGTCGCCTTTTACGAGCCCCGAATCAATTCGGTTAGTGCTGGACAAACTCGTTGTCAGGGAGCCTGTGGGGCTTACCGGGAAAAGCCCTTGAAATCCGCCCGCGGGTTGCCCGGAAATCGGGTTGCAACTTGCATCGAGGCCAGCAAGTTGAAGGCTGAGAGCAGTTGGCGTCACTGCTTTGCAAGCGTCGATTAGACTTGTCGTCGGATCCAGGGTGGAAGATGTCGCAGGGACGGTATGATTGGCCGGATTGCCAACCGTATAACGTTGCTCTTCGAAATTCGCGAAGAAGAAGAGCTTGTCTTTCTTGATGGGTCCGCCAAAAGTAGCGCCGAATTGCTGCAACGACAATGGTGAAACCGGGTTGGGCGCTGTGTTGAAGTAGTTGCGCGCATCGAAGGAATCACTGCGCCCATAGGCATAAGCAGTCCCGTGAAAACTATTCGTCCCGGACTTGATGCCAACGCTGACCACCGCGCCCGGCTTCCAGCCATATTCAGCCGAAGGATTGACTTGGGTCTTGAATTCGTTGATTGCGTCGACCGGCAAAATCGTGCCGGCGTCGCCGGCCGCCATGGCCGCGTTCATAATGCTCTGTGCCATGTAAGGATCATTGCTGTTCACGCCTTCCACCATGTAGACGTTGTCGTGGGGACGCACGCCGTTCGTGCTCTGGGTCCACCCCCCTCCACCGACATAAATTTCGACTCCCGGGCGCAGGGTGAGCAAATTTTCAAAGTTGCGGCCATTCAGAGGCAAATTTTCGATGATCGTGTTTTGGAGCGTTCCGCCCAGTTCGGCGTTGGTCGTTTCCACCAGCGGAACCTCTTCCGTCACAGTGATGGTTTGGGTGACGTCACCGGGCTGCAGCTGAATGTCTACTCGAATGTTGCCATTTACTTCCAAAATTACATTTTGGCGGTCGATTGCCTTGAACCCCTTTGCTTCCACGTGGACCTTATAAGTGCTGGGGGTCAGGCTGGGAGCGTTGTACTCTCCCGCATCATCCGTGGTCAGGTTTCGCGAAGTGCCTCTCGCCGTATCGGTAACGATCACCGCCGCCCCGGCCACAGCGCCTCCGGTTTGATCCGTAACGGTTCCGAGAATACGGCCGGTACTACCTTGAGAAAATAGCGGAGCGGAACTCAACAATGACAATCCAATCAGCAGAATGGCAACTGCAAAAGCACTCTTCCACTTGGCAGAAAAAGATACCACTGGCTTCATTTGACCCGCCCTCCTTGGTTTGTTGCGTAGTCCTGGCGAACGACCAGTCGCAAACCTTCGCGCGGTCTCGTCCTTATCTGGTAAATCGGATTTGCCAGGATTCGCTGCGATCTACCACCCCTAGAGATCTTGAGAAAAACAAAATGCAAAAATTTTGGACTCTGAAGTAAAACAAAAATCTAAAACGTTGCAACATCCCCGATGAACGCGATACTCGTTCATTCAAATTTAAATGTCAAGTTAAGATTTGCAACTTTCCAAATGCATCGTGCGGCCTTGGAACATGCCGCCGTGAGGAATCCGGCAGGCGCCACGGGTTACCGATGGGAATCTTCTCTCTTGCGGGAACCTCCTGCGATTCCGCGGGCAGAAATAGGCGGAAAATTGAGTCGATTTCTCTAAATGAAGTATTTGTGTTGGAACTTAACCGCAGCAAAATGCGAAACACATGCTCTTGATGGAATGAGCCTATGCGCGGCGAGGAACCGCCCTGGTCCCTTGCCGCATTGCGGAAATTTCTTACTTCTCGAAGTCTTCGAACGCGCCGTTGTCGGTGCAAGCCAGTTCCATGATGTCCCAATCCGGCTTCAGTTGAAAATACAACGTCGATTTCCATGGCTTTGCCAGCGCTTTCGGATCTTCCATGGTGAGATCCATAGTCATGTTGTCGCGATCGAGCCGGTGAAAGCGCTCGACAACATGCAGTTGATCGCTGTGTGGATGGCCGTCGCGGTCGAGCCAAGTCTTCTCGTTAAAGCCCACAGTGTCGACGACCAGTGTGTCGCCGTCCCACTTGCCAATCGAATGCCCCATGTAGCTGGCGGTAATATCCTCGGGATGCGGGCGGCCATCCATGAAGATTTGGCGCACGGTGTGATCGTATTCAAAAATCATGACGATTTCCTTGGGAGTCCGCACGATTTGAAAGGGAAACGGCTGGAGGTAGATTCGCGGAGTGCCGGGAGGAAGGCACTGCCTTAGAACCGGATCGTCGGTTTCCTTTAGCGAATGCGTTCGAGGGCCGTTGGAGGGCTTGGCGGCGTTATACTTTTCCGTCCCCCAGGGAGTCATCTCGGGCGGCTCTGCGGTGTACGTGTTGCCGAAGAACCTTCGCTGGGCGGGCGGGGCGTGCATATTCCAGACACCCGAAAGATCGTGTTCCGGGGCGGGTGCGGAAGCCGCCGCGGGCTTGGCGGATCCTCCCTGCTGACCGGTCTGAGCGGGCAAAGCGGAGGAAAGCGCTACACCCGCGAGCGCAGCGAAAAGGAACGTGCCAACGCGATTGCGCATTCTGAAATTCTCCCTTGGGGCAAAGATTGTGCCGCTCGAAATTTTGCCGCTGCGATAGCTAATTTCCTAGTTCCCGCCACCCGTCGGAAGTTCTTCGCCGCTGCCCATCACGACTTTCTGAATCCAAATTTCGCGAGCGCCGCTCTTGGTCGGATAGCCGCTGATCGTGATGGTGTCTCCGGACTTAATGGTGCTCTTGGTCCATCCAACCCTGGTCAATCGATTGGGGCTGGTGAGCTCTCCTTGCCATTTCTGGACCGTTCCGGCGTCGTCTTTGGCTTCCCAAAAAATTTGCACGTGAGGATTGACGAAATCGAATCCTGTCGCCACGCCCTTCACGGTTATCGACTTGTCCGTTTCGTAGTTCGCCGAGCCGTGGTGCGCATACGCCCCGGCAGCAAGTGTCAGAAGCCCCAGAGACAGCGCCAGAAATCTCACTCGAGTAATTTTCACTTTTTTCCCCTATTCATTTTTATTCGCGAATCGTCGCGACAGTTCTGCCGGAGACCACCCTTCAATGGTCCGACGATACCTATAAGACGAATTATAGACCAAGATTGTTTCAAATATTTGTAATCGATTGCAGAGTTCTGAAAATGACGCATCGCCGGAAGCAGGATGATATTGACACGTCTATGTGGCAGGCATATAAGGCTTGGGGGCGTGGCTGAATTCCGCGCCGCGCTCACCATACAAATCTCAGAGATTAGACATGGGGAAGGGGAGTCATGCGTAGAGTCATGCTGACAGTTCTTGCGATCGGTGTGGGCTGCCTGATTGGGTTTTCCATTGGCAGCCATCCCTGGACCATCCAGGGGCAGGGGAATTCGGGTAGCATCGCGGCGGTCCCGGGCGTGGTGGGAGGCCAGGACACTTTCGGTCCTTATGATGTCGCCAAGGATTGGCCGGCGAACATCAGCACTTTGCCGGTAAACGAACAATGGACCTGGGGAGCAGGGCAGGGAATCTACGCGGAGAATCCGAATCGCGTGTTCCTGCTATTCCGAGGCGAACTGCCGAACATCAAGCGGCCGATGGCTAAGCTGATTCCCGATTTTGGACCGAGTTTGATATTTCCGATTGGCCGTTTGCCCTGGCGGGACGCGACGGTTTCGTCCCTTCCGGGATCGGGCGGAACGGGGCAGGAGCCGGACGATGGGCCGAAAAACTGGATGGAGGGAAAGGGAGTCGTGGGCGTGGATGCCAAATGGGAACACTGCCTGACCATCGTGGACTCCTCGGGAAAAATCATCGAGACGTTTCCACAGTACGACCACCTCTTCAAGCGGCCCCACTATGTCACGATCAATCCCTATGATCCCGACAAACACATATGGATCGTTGACGATCACATGCACGCGATCTATATTTTCACGCATGACATGAAGGAACTCGTGCGGACGATCGGCACGCCCACCGTAAAGGGCGCCGATGGCACGCACTTCAACCGGCCGACGTTCCTCTCCTGGCTGCCGGACAGCACCCTGTTCGTGGCGGACGGATACAATGGCACGCGCGTCGCGAAGTTCGACAAGAACGGAAAATTTCTGATGGACTGGGGCATGAAGGGCACGCCTCCGAATGATACGCGCCCTTACTACATGAATAATGTGCACGGAATTGCTCTGGATCCGGTGACCAAGCATGTTTTCGTCAACGATCGGGGCAACCATCGCGTGCAGGTATTCGACGAAAACGGCAAATACCTCTACGAGTGGAGCATGGGCAAGGAACCGTCCGATATCCATCTGCTATACCTCGGGGCTGACCGAATGTTGTGGGCCTACGACCGCGGCACCTCCAAGATGCTGAAATACGATCTTGAGGGACACTTCCTGTATTCCTGGGGCACCTGGGGAGATTTTCCCGGCGGCTTCTGGGGAGTGCACGGATTCAGCGTGGACCAGGACGGCAATTTCTATACCGCCGAAGTGGACAATGGCCGCGCGCAAAAGTTCACGCCGCGTCCCGGAGCGAATCCCGCGTATTTGGTCGGCAAGCCGATATACGCCGCGTGGAAATAAGCGCCTCGCGTCTGCGTATTGAATCAATACAGCGGACGTTTCTGGTTTAGTGGAATCTAAACCTCTTCACTTTGAAAATCACAAAGGGGGCACACGTTTCGCACTTGTCCGGCAAGTTCGCGGTATTTTAAATCGAAGCTTGAGGCCGTCTCGATGTCACGCTATGCTCTCCGCGACACCGAGGCGGCTTTGTTTTTGGTTCGATGTAAGAGTGGAGACGGAGGCAGCCATGGACATACTTCAAAAATTGGAATCACCGACACTGCGGGAAGAAATTGCCGCCGGAAACGGTTTGATTCACCGCCGCGCGCTGTTGCGGGGAGCGTTGTTGTCAGCCGGAGTTGCGGCAGCCAGTGCGGGCATAGCGCAGGCTGACGATGGCGTTGGCGCGGATGCTCCGGATTGGATGAAGACGCCTGGCCGGCCATTTTCGGCTTACGGTACGCCTTCAAAGTGGCAGGAAAAAGTGCAGCGCATCTTCACGATTGGCCCGGGGCGCGCCGGAACGGGCGTTTCGCGCACGCCGCTTCAACTGCTGGAAGGAACGATCACGCCGGCTGGGCTGCACTTCGAGCGCCATCATAATGGCGTCCCCGACATTGACCCCGCGCGCCACGAATTATTCATTCACGGGATGGTGAAGCGGCCGCTGGCATTTTCACTCGACACTCTCATGCGCTATCCGATGGAAACGCACATCCATTTCGTGGAGTGCGCAGGCAACAGCGGGGCGTTCAGCTCGCCGCAGCCGCCGCAAATCACCGCCGGCGAATTGAACGGCCTGCTTTCCTGTTCGGAATGGACCGGAGTGAAGCTTTCGATTCTGCTTGCAGAAGCAGGAGTAAACAAAGAGGCGAAGTGGGCGATCGCGGAAGGCGCCGACGCCGCCGCGATGAGCAGGAGCATTCCCCTTGAGAAATGCGTGGACGACGCGATGGTTGCGCTGTATCAAAACGGAGAAGCGATTCGCCCGGAGCAGGGCTTTCCGATGCGGCTGTTGCTGCCTGGTTTTGAAGGCAACATGAATGTGAAATGGCTGCGCCGTTTGAATTTGACGGATGCGCCAGTGGATGCCCGGGATGAGACCTCGCACTATACGGAATTGATGCCGAATGGGAAGGCGCGCCAGTTCATGTTTCTGCAGGGCGCGAAATCCGCGATCCTCAAGCCGTCCTTTGGAATGACCATGAAAGGACCAGGATTATACGAGATCTCAGGCCTGGCATGGTCCGGCGCAGGCCGGATTTCGAAAGTGGAGGTCTCCGCGGATGCCGGCCAGACCTGGGCGCCCGCAGCGTTGAATGATCCGATATTGCCAAAGGCACTTACGCGATTCCGCCTGCCATGGCGCTGGGATGGCCGCCCTTCCACGCTGATGAGCCGGGCCACGGACGAGACGGGAGGCACGCAGCCCACCCGGGCCACCTGGATCGCTCAGTACGCGCCGGGACAGGGGTACCACTTCAACGGCATTCAAACCTGGGGTATTGAGGCCGATGGGACGGTGAAAAATGTTTACGCCTAGGCTCGCTTGCCTTTTCCCGTTGGCGGCTTTCTTCATCGTGCCGTCTGCGTGTGGTGCGCAAGGACCCAACCTCGGACGCCCGCTAACGCCCGAAGAGATTCGAAAGATAGACATTACGGTAGTGCCCGATGGAAGGGGACTGCCTGCGGGCAGCGGGTCGGTCACGGCGGGCGCAGCGGTATACGCCAAGGCCTGCCAGTCCTGCCACGGCGAAAAAGGGGCGGGGAAGCCGCAAGATCAGCTCACCGGCGGCGTAGGTACGCTCGCATCGGGCAAGCCGGTCAAAACGCCGGCGAGTTATTGGCCGGTCGCCACTACCTTGTTCGATTATATTCGGCGAGCCATGCCGATCACGTCGCCGCAGTCGTTGACGAACGATGAAGTCTACGCGGTGACGGCTTATATCTTGTCCATCGACGGAATCGTTCCTTCGGACGCGGTACTCGATGCAAAGTCACTGCCCCGAGTCAAAATGCCAAACAAGGATGGCTTTATAAGCTGGTGGCCAAAGCCGCCTCGCTGAGTCTTGAGTAGCGCGGGCTTCAGCCTGCGGGGTTTGGGACTTGCAAGGACTAACCCCCCGCAGGCTGAAGCCCGCGTTACAGTTTTCCAATGCGGGCTAAATTTTCCAGTCGTGTGATTCCACGTATTCCCGAGTGATGTCGGCAACGCTTCGCGTGCCGCAATTGCCCATCACCAGTTTCAATTCGCCCTGCATGATTTCAATCACCCGATCGACCCCGGCCTGGCCGAAAGCTCCCAGACCCCACAGAAAGGGACGTCCAATCCCGACGGCCTTGGCGCCGATCGCGAGGGCTTTGAATACATCGGTGCCGCGGCGAAAACCGCCGTCGACGAACACGGGTATCTTGTCGCCGATTTCGGCCACAACTTCCGGCAACGCCTCGATCGTCGCGCGCGAAGTTTCCGTGGAACGCCCGCCGTGGTTCGATACGAGCATGCCGTCGACGCCGTGTTCGACGCATAGCCGCGCATCTTCGCGCGTGTCCATCCCCTTGATGAAGAGTTTCCCCTTCCAGGTTTTACGGAGGCGCTCGAGGAATGCCCAGTCCATCGAAGGATTCTGTGTTCTCACGCCCGTCATGTCGATGCCGTCGTACATCGGCCGTTCTTTGATCGTCGGCCCCTCGGGAGTTTCGTGGCAGTTGAGGCACATGTGCAGGTCCTTGCCGCGGGTGCGCAGATACGTTTCACTGAAGCGGCCCGTGGTGTTATCCACCGTAAGCGCAACGACGGGGCACCCAGCCGCTTCCACGCGGCGCAGAATTTTCTCGGTCGCAGCCCAGGTGTTCGTCGCGTACAGCTGATACCAGACCGGCTGGCCGCGTTCTTTGTTCACCTCTTCGACGGCCGTCGAAGTCGCGGTGGACAGAAATTGCAAAGTGCCGCGCGCTTTGGCCGCCCGCGCCACGGATAATTCACCGTCGGCGAAAAAGGATTTCTCGCCGCCGGTCGGGCACAGGAAAATCGGGCTGTTGTACGTCGTGCCGAACAGATCGACGCGCATGTCCACTTTGGTGGCGTCGCGCAAGCGGCGCGGGCGCAATTCGATGTGCTTGAAACCTTCGCGATTCGCGCGGAGCGTGGCGTCATCGTCAACGCCGCTGGCCATGTAGGCCCAATGGCCTTGCAGGACCTTGCGGTGCGCGGCCTCTTCAAAATCGAAAACGTCGAGGGCGCCGGCCGGGCTGGTGATCACGTCGGGCGTTTCCTGCATGCTCTGGGCCAGGCCGCTTTGCTCGAAAAATGCGGCAACCCCGCCGAGCGCCGCCACGTAGGGGCTCGCGGCCAGGAATTTGATGAATTCACGACGGGCGGCAAAAGTAGATTGGTTCATAGTGGTTGCCGATTGTAACGCTTCTCATTCTTGCTGGCCAGACGCAACTTTTCCGCCAAGCTCAACGCAGACCATTCCGCGGGAATCAGCCCGGCGTCAATAAGTCCGTTCCTTCAGAGCGAACTCGGGTGTATAAGTAGGCCCATCCGGGAAGGTCAAACGGAAATCGAAGTCAGAAAAAATTTGAGAGTGGAACATGCCGACACGCAGGGAATTTCTGAAGGGTGTGTCCGGGACAACGGCGGGAATCTTTTTTGCGAGTTGCTGCTGCGCTGAATCTTCATTTGGTTTCGGAGGGAGTCCGCGGCAAGCTGCGGCAGGCTCCGTTACAACCCGAAAACGACGGGAAGTCGTCGTTGGCGGCCGCCGGACGGCGGTGGTGGACGTTCACGCGCACGTGCGAGTGCCCGAAGCCTGGGACCTCGTCAAGGACCGCATCGGGCGCGAGGGCCTCGCCGGTGACGTGGCTCAGGCAAAACCGGACAATCCGGCCAACATGCGCAATGACGTTGAAAAACATCTCGCGGATCTGGACGAGATGGGAATTGACGTGCAGGCCCTCTCCATCAATCCATTTTGGTATTGGGCGGATGTGGATCTCGCGCGCAAAATCATCCAGCTTCAAAACGAGAAGCTTGCCGAACTGTGCGCCGCGCATCCGAAACGCTTTGCCGGCCTCGGCAGCGTGGCCCTGCAGCATCCGGCGCTGGCCGTCGAGCAGATGGAAGAGGGCGTGAAGAAGCTGGGGATGCGCGGATTCGCCATCGGCGGCAGCGTGAGTGGAGAAGATCTTTCCGCTGAGAAGTTTCATCCGTTTTGGGCGAAGGCCGAGGAACTGCAGACGCTGATATTCATTCACCCGCAAGCGGCCGGGACGCCGATTGACGAAAACAGGTTGAAGGGAAATGGATTTTTGGACAATGTCGTTGGGCACCCTTTGGAGACCACCCTCGCGCTCACGCATTTGATCCAGGATGGAACTCTGGATCTTTTCCCGCGATTGAAAATTTGCGCGGCGCACGGGGGAGGCTACCTGCCCTCCTATTCGAGCCGGAACGAACAATGCCTGACGGCGTTCCCCAACCTTTGCAAGCCTTTGAAGAAGCGTCCGACTGAATATCTCAAACAGTTATATTTTGATTCAGTATTGTTTACTCCCGAGGACATGAGGCATTTGATCGCCGTGGTCGGCCCGAGCCAGGTGGTTGTGGGCACCGACTATCCCACGCTGTGGAATCGCACTCCGGTGGACCGGATTCTCGCCGTGCCCGGGCTCAACGACGAGGAGCGCATTTCGATTTTCGGCAACACTGCAGCGAAGCTCCTAAAGATCAGTATTTGAACCCATTGAAGCGAAGGAGAGGACATGATTAGGCACGAAGCTGAGACCAGCCGGGATCGCCGCAATTTTTTGAAGACGGCGGGCGGCGCTGCCGCCGTGGCGTTCGCCGCCGCGAAAGGCGCGTTGGCACAGAATGAAAATTCCAAATCCGCGCCGCAGAAGGACCGCGCGCATAGCGCGCCCCAGGACAGAGGCATGTGGATCACCTGGTATGACCTGCCGATGGAGGGTCGCGAGGCTTATTTTTCCTGGCTGCACGGGACCTATCTCCCCGGCCTATTGAAGCGCCCCGGCTATTTGTGGGCGGCGCACTACGCTTCGCAAGACCTCGAGGGCGGTGCTGAAAATGCCACGCGCTACAAGCATGTCGACGACCCGAGGGTCGGAAAGGGGTATCACTACATGCTCCTGATCGCTGCGACCGATGCGGGCGTCTTCGGTGACCCCGTGCCCAGTTTAATCAACACGGCGTTGCCGGAGCAGGGAAAGAAAATGCTCGCCATGCGCGTGGGCGAGCGCATGAACCTTTTCACCCAGGCTTGTTGGCGCGAGGGCCGCGCGCTTGGCGCTTATAAGGAAGGCATGACGGGCGCTCCCTGTATTCAGGTCGGGAGCTTCGATTGTGCATTGGAGTACGAGGAAGAAATGCACGCTGGATATGTTCTGGAACGGATGCCCAAGATGTGCGCTACTCCTTCTTGCGTTCGGGTGAGGAAGCTGAATTCCGTGGCCGGATGGGCCAAGCACGGTATTATTTACGAATTCGCGTCCAAGGAAGGTTTCGACCGGGACTACGCTCCTGCGGTTGCGAATTCGCCATTAGGCCTGAATGGGCGTTCCGTAGTTCCAAATCTGACGCACGCGCCCAACGGCCCTAACAGCGCGCTCAGAATCTGGCCGCCGGTGCCAAAAGCGTAGACTGTTTCTCGCTGAGTAGGACGGGCTTCAGCCTGTCCGGTTTTGATTTCCATATGCTCGGAACGGTAGACGGGCTGAAGCTCGTCCTACTTGGATCGCGCAACTCACGATGGGCAGGGATGCTGAAAAGAAAGGAACCGCGTCTATGACCACACTTTCCAGAAGAGAAGTTTTCTTGACCCCAGTGGCGCTAGCTGCCACGAGCGCCTTGTCGGCCGCCGGCGGCGAAAAGAAGATGACGCTTGCCATTCACCAGAACACATCGAACGGGGCGGGCTACCGCAAATCGCTGGAAGGCTGGGCTCGCGCGGGGATCAAAGACGTTGAGATCACGAATACTCTGCTCGACGAATTTCTGAAGACCGATGATCTGGCTGCGGCCACGCGCGTGATCACGGACCTGGGACTGAACCTCGTTCACGCCGCGACCGGAGTGACCGAACTCTGGGAACCGAATCCCAATCGCGCCGCCGCGCTCGACAATCTCAAGCGACGCTGCGAGATGTTCTCCAAGATGGGCTTGAACCGCGTCTACGCCGCTACCGCGACCAGCAAGAAAGTCACGGAAGACGACTACAAAGCAGGCCCGCAAAACATGCATGATGCCGGGGAGGTTGCCAAACAATTCAACATGAAACTCAGGATTGAATTCCTGCGCACTTCGACTTTCATCTCCACACTTCCCACCATCCTCAAGTTGACGCGCGCGGCCGCGCATCCGAACGTCGAGCCCATGCTGGACTTCTATCATTTCTGGTCCGGCCTCAACAAACTCGAGGATCTCGATATGATCCGGCCCGGGGAAATTGGCCACGTCCACTTTCAGGATGTGCCGGACATGCCACGCGAATTATTGGATCTTTCCACGCGAATCATTCCCGGCGACGGAGTCAGCCCGCTGACCAGAATTCTGGGCAAGCTCGCCGAAAAGGGATATGCCGGTCCGCTCTCGGTGGAACTCTTCCTGCCGAAATTCCAGCAAGGCGATCCCTACGAGGTCGCCCGCGAAATCCGTACGAAATCTGAAGCCGTCATGCGTCAAGCTCACGTGATGTAAAGCGCCCCGCGTCAGCCGCAAAAGATTTAGATCAAACAGCAGGGAGATGAACCGGATGCGGATACCTAAGAAACGCCTCGCCGTCCTTCGCGAGCACATCAAGGCCGAAAGCACCCACAATATGCAAGAGCTTCTTGAGGGAATGACGGCCGATTGCTTTAACGACGTTTGCTGCGTGCCCAAGCCATTTGTCGGTCCCAAGAAGGTGGCTGAGCGATACACGAAACATTGGGCCGGCTTTCCCGATTTCAAGGTTCGGGTCAAGCGGTTCCTGGCGGCGGATGACAAGTGCATCGTGACCGAAAACGAATGGAGCGGAACGCATCGGGGCACGTTCCTCGGCTTGCGGCCGAGTGGAAAACATGTGCGGGTGCGGGCTCTGGTGGTTTGGCACTTTCGGGGAAACAAGCTCTGGGGCGAAACAGTTTTTTTTGATTTAGGCTCGATCCAGAAACAGACCGGCGCGAAAATCGCGGCCACCGCGCGCCGCAAGTCACGTTCGGATTGAAATTGACTCCCTCTTCCATCCAACCATGGTATCGCTCACTTAGTCGCACCCAATGGAACACGCTCCTGGCGTCGAATCTCGGGTGGGTGTTCGACGGCTTTGAAGCCTATGCGTTAATCCTGACGGCTGGTGTGGCGCTCCACCAGTTGCTGCCTCCCGGGCAATATTCTCAAATCCCGGCCTATGCAGGCGCGGTCATCGCCACGACATTATGCGGCTGGGCCGTTGGAGGTATGCTGGCAGGCGTCATCGCCGACTATGTGGGCCGCAAGCGAACCATGATTTACGCGATCCTGACTTACTCGATCATGACTGGGCTGAGCGCGTTCTCCTGGAATTGGAGTTCCTTTGCCGTGCTGCGCTTCCTCGCCGGTTTGGCCATCGGATCCGAGTGGGTCACCGGGACTTCCATGACCGCTGAATTCTGGCCGGACAGTGCCCGCGGCAAAGGCAGCGGGCTATTCCAATGCGGTTTCGGAATCGGTTTTTTCCTTGCCTCTTTCCTATGGCTGTTTATCGGTGCGTCGGGCCCAGGCGCATGGCGAACGATGTATCTGATTGGAGTTCTCCCGGCGCTGCTGACCCTCTGGATCCGGCGCGCTATCCCTGAATCGACTCTTTGGGAAAAGGCGAACGAACAACGCAAGGCTGCGACGCGGCGGGAGCGAAGCGGCCGCCCTGCAATGCCTGAGGATCGCGCGCTGACCGGCTTTACATTTCTCGATCTATTCGCTTCGCCTGCGCTCCGCAGCCGGACGATCATCGCATTCCTCATGGCTACGGCCTCAGCCGTGGGATTCTGGGGGATCTCGACATGGGTTCCTCCATACATCGGTTCCGTGGCGACGAGTGCCGGCCTTTCCTCGCCGCAGTGGGCGAGTTTCACCGGAATGGCTTATAACGCCGGAACGATCGCGGGGTACATCAGCCTGGGATTTCTTGCCGACGCGTTTGGGCGAAAGCCGGTCACGCTCGCTTACTTCGCTTTTTCACTCCTGGCTACGCCGGTCTTATTTCTCTGGACGCACGAGCTTCACCTGCTCGTCATGGTATCGGTGATCGTGGGATTCTTTGGCTCAGGACAGCTCACCTGGCTGGCGACTTGGCTTCCCGAGCTCTACCCGACGCGCATGCGCGCCACTGCCTTGGGGTTCATCTTCAATGCTCCTAGATTGCTTGCCGCAGGGGGGACGCTCATGGCTGGCACTCTGATTGTCAGATTTGGCGGCTACGGGAATGCGGCAATGATTGTATCAACCATCTACCTTCTGGGCCTCGCGGCGGGTCCTTTTTTGCCGGAAACCCGCGGAAAACCGTTGCCTGAAACGGTCTAGGGCTTGCCCTATCCTCCTTAGTTTTTATGAGTAGCGAGAGAGAAGGCACAGGCAGACTTTCTCTGCCAAGGGACATGCTTGGTTCCTCCTGCGTTGAAATCGTTTTCACAATCCCGGTGCGTACGTAAAGGTTGCGCGGTTTCGATCCCGAAAAACGGCCATCTCTTGGTACAATAAAAAGTTCGAGATTCCTGGGCAGGATATTTTTTAGTTGTTGGGGGAAAGAAACTTGGCGGCGACTCAGACTGAAACTCTGGTGGAAGTAGGGCCAAAGGTAGTCTACAAAGTTTTGGCGACCATCAGCGTGTGTCACCTTTTGAATGACATGATGTCCTCGCTGCTGCCTGCGATTTATCCGCTGCTGAAAAGTTCGTTCAATCTGAATTTCGCGCAAGTCGGCCTGATCACGCTCACCTACCAGACGACAGCCTCTTTGCTACAGCCCATGATCGGTTTCTATACGGACAAAAGGCCCAGGCCGTTTTCCCTGCCGGTGGGGATGGGGGCGACGCTGATTGGGCTCATTTTATTGGCGGCCGCTCGCACGTTTCCCGCACTCCTGGTTGCCGCGGCGCTGGTGGGGACAGGCTCCTCGGTGTTTCATCCCGAGTCCTCGCGCGTTGCGCGAATGGCGTCCGGCGGGCAACACGGTCTTGCGCAATCGATTTTTCAGGTGGGCGGGAACGCGGGCCTTTCTTTTGGCCCGCTGCTGGCGGCGTTTTTTGTGCTGCCGCGGGGGCAAAACAGTCTCGCCTGGTTTTCGCTCGCGGCCCTGGCGGGCATGCTTTTGCTGACGGGAGTAAGCACCTGGGCTAAGAACCACGCGGCCAGCTGGAAGAAATTCAGCGCCAAGCACGATATTGACAAGCCGCCGGACCTGTCAACCGGCAGGATCACCGCATCGATTGCGATTCTGATGGCTCTCTTATTTTCGAAGTTTGTCTATTTAGCTAGTTTGACAAGTTACTATACGTTTTATCTGATCAATAAATTTCAAATGTCCGTGGAAAGCGCGCAAGTTCATCTATTTGTCTTTCTGGGCGCTGTCGCCCTGGGCACGCTCATCGGCGGCCCGGTCGGCGATCGCATTGGCCGGAAGACCGTCATCTGGTGCTCAATCCTTGGAGTTCTCCCGTTCACGTTGCTGTTGCCTTATGCCAATCTGTTTTGGACTGAAATTCTCAGCGTGGTGATCGGCCTGATTCTGGCGTCGGCATTTTCAGTGATTGTGGTCTACGCGCAGGAGCTTGTCCCCGGCAAAGTGGGAATGATTTCCGGCCTCTGCTTTGGTTTCGCTTTCGGCATGGCGGGACTCGGTGCGGCAGTTCTCGGTTGGCTCGCGGATTTGACCAGCATCAATTTCGTGTACCTGGTTTGCTCATATCTTCCCGCGGTGGGCCTGCTGGCGGCGTTCTTGCCCAACGTCGAGCGCCCCAGGCTGCGGACAATTCACCAAGAGGCAATTGCGGATTAGCGTGGGTTCCCGCGAACAAAACAAATACGCCGTACAATCTCAAATCTCTTCTCCTCATCCGCCCGCCTTGGCCATTTCCGCGGCGCGATGGATGGCGCGCCGAATGCGCGGGTAGGTTCCGCAACGGCAGATGTTTCCGGACATGGCTCGGTTGATATCCTCGTCGGCCGGGTCGGGAGTTTTTTCGAGCAGCGCCGCCGCGCTCATGATTTGCCCGGACTGGCAGTAGCCGCATTGCGGTACTTCGATCTCTATCCACGCGCGTTGCAAGGGATGATTCCTCTCCGGCGAGAGCCCTTCGATGGTGGTGACCTCTTTTCCCGAGGCGCGCGATACGGGAGTGCTGCAGGAGCGCACCGGCCGGCCATCGAGGTGCACGGTGCAGGCGCCGCACTGCGCTACTCCGCAGCCATACTTCGTGCCGGTCAGGCCCAGATGCTCGCGCAAGACCCAGAGCAGGGGAGTGGACGGTTCCACATCCACCTTCACGCTGCGCTTATTTACCGTTAAAGAAATCACGGGAATAAACCTCCCTCGGGAAAAACTGCCTGCACCGGTTCATCCACTCTCATGTATCTACATTGCTCGCCGTTCTAGGTTTTCAGAACTGCGAGCACGCGTTCCGGCAAGAACGGCGACTGGCGCAGGCGGCGCCCGGTGGCCGAAAAGAAAGCGTTCGCGACTGCCGGGCCCACGCCAATTCCGCCGAGGTCGCCGATGCCGACCGGATTGCGTGTCGAAGGCACGATCTGCGTGTGCACCTCCGGCGCTTCCGACATGCGCAGGACTTGATAGTCGTAGAAATTCGATTGTTGAACGGCGCCGTTCTTGAATGTAATGCGTTCCTTGAGCAGGTTGCTTAAAGAGTGGATGACGGCGCTCTGCAACTGCGCGTCCAAATTGCGCGGCATGATCGGAACGCCGACATTGGCCGCAATCCAGATTTCCGGCACGCGGATCGCGCCGATATTGCGGTCCACGGTGACTCGCGCGATCGTGGCCATGTATGTCCCCGCGTTTTCGACGTAGGACACTCCGCGGCCCGCCTTCTCGCCTTTTTTCCAACCCGCCATGCTGGCCACTGCGCGCAGAACTTCTTGTTCGACCGGCGATTTCTGCAGCAGTTCGAGGCGCATCTCGACGGGATCCTGGCCGCGAGCGATGGCGATTTCGTCCACAAAACTTTCCGCCGCGAATTGATTCACGGTCGAGCCCACGCCTCGCACGGCCGACATGCGCACGCCCAGCTTGTTGCGCACCGCCTCGACTAGAATATTGGGAACATCGTAATCCGTCTTGATGCCCGTCGTGGAAATCCTCGGAAACTCCTTGCCCTTCTCGAAGCGGATCGGATCGGTCATGGCCAGCGCTTCGTCCGCGACCAGGCGATGGTGCCAGGCGATCAGCCGTCCGTTGCTGTCTTCGGCCGCCTGCAGATACTGCGCCGTCATCGGCTTGAAGCGCCCAAAGCGCACATCGGATTCGCGGCTCCAAATGACCTTCACCGGCTGCCCCAACTCTTTGGACACGAGGGCGGAGTCGACAGCCCAGTCGTGGTCCATGGCCGATCGCCGGCCGAACCCGCCGCCCAAATAGGTACGATGAAGTTGCACGTTCTCAGGAGCAATGCCCAGCGCTTGTGCGACGGAACGCTTCAGGTGCGTGGGGGTCTGAGATCCTGCCCACACTTCCACGCTTTTCCCGCCGTCTTTTACCCAGGACACGGAATTGAGCGGCTCGAGTTGAGCGTGGTAAACAAATTCTGTGCGGTACTCGGCCTTGTAGACTTTGGCCGCGCCGCTGAGGGCGGCAACGGCATCGCCCGCGTTTTGCACAACCGTTCCGGCTTTGCTGAGGTCGCGCGCAATGGCAGACTGCTGTTCCATCGCGCGGTCGCTGTCAAATTCACTCTGAGCAATTTTGCTCCAGGTGATTTTCAGCGCGCGTTCCGCGGCCAGCGCCGCTTCGTAGGTCCGCGCCGCAACCGCCACACGATCGGGCGGCAACTGCATTACCTTCAGCACATCCCGCATTTTGGAAACTTCCGCATCGTTTACAGAAACCGGCGTGGCTCCCAGAACGGGAGCGCGCACGACGGTGGCATACGCCATGTTCGGGAGCCGAACGTCGATGCTGTACTGCGCCGAGCCATTGGTTTTGGCCGGAACATCCACGCGGGGAACATCATGACCGATCAGCCGGAACTGGCTCGGGTCCTTAAGATCATTTTCCGAAACACTGGGCAATGTCTCTGGCATCGCAGCGAATCCGGCAATCTCTCCGTAGCCGAGCCGCCGTCCGGTCTTGGTGTGGACAACCACGCTCGGTTCCGTAGTGAGTTCCGACACGGGAACGTTGAGGCGGTTCGCGGCCGCATCCAGCAGCACGCGCCGCGCCTGCGCGCCGTAAAGACGCATGTTCTTGTAATATGCCATCACCGCGGTGCTGGCCGCCGTGACCATCATTCCGAAAAAGAAGGAAAGTGGATTTCCGTACAGATTGTCGTCCGAAGGGCTGAACTCGATGGCCACTTTGTTCCAGTCGGCATCCAGTTCTTCGGCAAAGATCACCGCCAGCGCCGTCATCGTGCCTTGTCCCATCTCCGCCGCCGGAGCCATAATAGTGATGCCGCCATCCGGAGCGATGCGCACCCATGCCGTCTTCAAGCCGGCGCCCGTTCCGTCTTTGTCCACTTCCGTGCCCGCGTCGATAGCCGGTTTGAGATCGAGGCCAAAGACCAAGCCAAGCCCGCTCACGCCAACACCCACGAGGAAGTCACGACGCTTCAGGGGGAAATCGCTCATGTTGGTGGCACCTCCAACGGCTTGGGAATCGTGTAGAACCGAATATACGCCCGGCGACTCTCGTGTCAAGCTGGCCTCGGCCAGTCAAGTCTGCGGAGGATTTTACCGGTCTAACCGCTCAATCTTGATATTTTTGGCGCAAGCGGGGAGTGAGCCGCAGCATCAATTGCACGCGCTCGACTTCGTTCAGCCAATCGCCCAAGGTGGCGTCGAGTTCGTCCTTCTCGGGGGCGACGATGCCGGTCGGGCAAAGCGGGCCAAGTCTGGCGTGGGCCAGTGCGCGGTAACGATTGATGGTGCGATCGCCGGCCGTGGCGCACCATTCGTTATCTTCGGACAAAAATACCACGACAGGTACGCGGCTGCCGGCGTTGATGCGCATCGGAGGGTCCAGTTCACTTTCCTTGGGCCGTTCGACAAATCGCAAATCGATTTTTCCAGTGCTGGCTTCGGCGATCCGCCAAATCAGCGGGCATTGCTGGACGCAATCGCCGCACCAGATCCCGCTGAAAATTAAAATCTTCATTTCGCGGACAAACCCGGCGACAAGTTGCTTCTGAGCATCGGTCAAGTGCGCAGCGTCGTAGACCTGCGACCAGCGGCGTTGTTGCTCTTCGTTTCCAGTCTGGAGATAGCGACTGTATGGTAGGCCTGATGCAAATTTATCCGAAAGATAAGAAGTGTTTGTCATAGTCAAGTGATTATATACCGGACGGCCGCACAAGTAGGACGGGCTTCAGCCTGTCTGGTTTTGGTTTGCGAGCCGAGAAGGCGACAGGCTGAAGCCCGTCCTACTTACTTCTTGCCCGCATCCTTTTCTAGTTTTTCGAGTTCCTGAACCAGTTGTTCGGCCTGATCGCGAATTTGGCGCACGCGCTCAGCCATGTCGGCTGCATTCTTTCCGGGAGCGGCGGGAGCCGTGGTCTGAGCAGAGGCCGTGGCCGTGCCGGAGGCTGGTTTGGAAGGCACAGCCCCGCCGGTAAGCTCCGCCATGGCCTGATCGAAATTGTCGCGATAGATCAAGCGGTCGCCCATGGCCAGAACAACTTTTTTGAGCTGGGGCATGCGGGCTTCCGTCGCCTGAATATAAATGGACTCGACATAGAGGAAGCCGCCCGTTACGGGAAGGGAAATGATATTTCCGCGCAGGACTCGCGAGCCCTGCTGGTTCCACAGCGTCAGATCCTTGGAGATGTTCTGGTCCTGGTCGATGCGCGACTCAATTTGCATGGGGCCGTACATCAATTGCTGCTTGGGAAGCTGATAAAAAATCAAATTTCCCAAATGATCGCCGTCGCACCTCGCGGCCATCCAACCGATCAAGTTATCTTTGCCCCGCGGCGCGAAGGGAAGAATCAGCAGGAACTCCGGCGATTTCTCTCCCGGCAAAGTGGCTACCACGTACGTCGGCTGCACATTTTCAGGCTGCGCCGACTGGCCAAACAGATTATGCGCGATGTCCCAGATGTCTTCCTTGTTGTAAAACACCTGGGGGTCGCGCATGTGAAAAGTCCGGTAGGCCTCGGCCTGCGCTTGAAACAGGGCTTCAGGATAACGCGCGTGGCGGCGCAGATCGGCGGGCATCTCGGAAGCGGGCTGGAATAATTTCGGGAAAAGATGCTCGTACGCCTGAATGATGGGATCGCCCGGATCAAACACGTAGAGAGATATTTTCCCCGTGTAGGCATCCACCGTGGCCTTCACCGCATTCCGAATGTAATTTGCGCCCTCGGGCAGCCCGGCCACCGGAATCGTGGCGGAATAGGGATGCGAGAGGGAAGTCGTATAGCCGTCCACCATCCAGACCAGGCGGCCGTCATCGGTAATCACTAGATAAGGATCCCCGTCCCAGGTCAGAAACCCCGCCAGATACTGCAATCTTTCCTGCACGTTGCGGTGAATCATCATGCGGCTCTCGCCGGTGAGGTAGCTGGTGAAAATAATGTTTGGCTCGCCCTGCGAGATAGCCGCGGCCGTCTTCAGCAGAATAGATCCGACAGGGAAGCCCCCAGTCCCCTGGTAGGTCGAATATTTATTCTGGTCGCCGGAAGGATAGTCGAATTCCTCGCGAGCGGTGTGCACGAATACCGGATCCTGCGTCTTTTCGCCGTAATAGATTTCCGGCCGCGTGAGTTGAAAGCCGGGAGTCTTGATTTCCGGGGGAGCGTTTTCGATCAGCAGAACGGGAAGGCCATCGGGCGTGATTTTATTTACTTCCGACAGGACCGCGCCGAATCCGTGCGTGTAAATAAAGCGCGGATTGATCCAGCTCTGGCTGGCCTCGGCGGACAACTGTGTGACATCGATTTCGCGCGGCGAAAGCAACACCTGCTTGATGCGGCCGTACGGGAAGTAGCGATCCACGTCGGTGGCCGGAAAAGCGTAGTAGGGGCGCAGCGCCTGGATTTGCGTGATCGTGGCGTTGTACGCACGAAGGTCCCACAGCCGGACATTGTCGAGCAGCGTGGCATCCTGCACCGGATCAACCGTCGCTTGCCCGGAAGGATTAAACGGAAGTTCCTGGGCGTTCCGGTTCAGGCCAAACGCGATCGAAGTCGCCTGAATGTGCCGTTCGATATAAGGCCGTTCGATGGAGATTTCATTCGGCCGCACATAAATGGCGTGAACGATGCCCGGCACGGCGAGCTGCAAAATAAAAAAGCCGGCGACGAGGACGGCCACCTGCTTGTATCTCCGGATCCAAACGACTGGCAATGACCCGAGTGTGACTGCAATCAACAGCCACCGCAAAGGGAGCGTGACTTTTTCGTCCACGTAATCGGCGCCGGTCATGAACGCGTGGGAGTTGAGCAGAAGCTCGTAATTGCCGAGGTAGATCCAGACGGCAAAGCCGACCAGCAAAATGACGGTAATGATCCGCACAAATCCGGCGCGAGTTGCGCCCGGCAGCAGCAGAGATCCCGGCCCAATCGTCAGGGTTCTGCGCGGCCCGTCATCGAATGTCCCGTAGCGAAAGCGTTCCGCAAGCTGCCAGCCTCTCGCCGTCGCCCAAAATACCAGGGCGCAAAGAATCGCCAGCACAAAAACAAATCCGAGCACTTCCGCAAAGAAAGGCAAATCGAACAGATAAAACGGCAGGCCACGCGAAAAAACCTGATCCTTCCAGGCATCGGCGGGCGCCGCGAGCCCGCGCGAACCGAAAAAGCGCATCACCGTCCAGTAGTCAATCGAACTCGACGCGAACACGATCGCCACGGCCGCCAGCCCCACCGGAATCAACCGGGAATACAAACGGTGATCGCGCGAGAAAATTCCGGCGAAGTGCAGCCCGCGCCCATGCGCTACCCACAGCGCGAGGAAAGCCAGCAGTGAACCCGCCGCCGCCGGCGCAATGCTGTACCACAGCATGCCAACCCACGTGTTCACCTGTCCGATCTCTTTCCACCAGTTGTACTCAATCACGAAATCAGCGGCCGTGGAACTCGCCCAAAGCGCGAGGACCGCGAGCACTGCAAGAACGATGAGATTGCGAATCTGTGAAGGACGCATAAGAGGCAGTTTCTAAGCGTAGAGCGACAACGCCGCTCAGTTGTCAAGGAATTACATTTCGAGCAACACGGTATCGTAGTTGATGTAGGACAATCGAGATCGTATCACAATACCTTGCAAACCCTCGTAGCCTATTCGTTCTAATGGGCTTTGCTGTAATCCAATCTGGGAAAAACAATAGCCCAGGTGTGCCTCCCTGCATCAATTCCTCCTGATATTTATTAGTTAGGTAGACACACGCCCCGCAACTCTAAATTGACCCTCACTATCCGTGGACGTAGGGTGTAGATGACAGCATCTTGCGTAATCCGGTTATTGTCGACCAGGTTACCGAACGGTCTAGCCCTAGTTAGACCAAATCATGAAAGCCCGCGTCCACTTTGCTTGGACCAGTGTGTGGCGAGGTGTGTGCAGACGGGGTACTGCGGTCGAGGGCAAGCTAAGAAGGAGCAATTAACCGCAATGAAACTCTCATTGAAGTCCGCGTATTTCGTATTTCTGGTATTGATAGCGCTGTTTGTGTCTTCCTGCTATCCCGCGCACACTGGGTCAGGCGGCTCGCTTAGCGGTGGTGGAGGATCAGGTTCAGGCTCCGGTTCTGGTTCTGGTTCCGGTTCAGGCTCGGGCTCCGGCACCGTGACCATCGGCGGGTCGGTAATTGGCCTTCTTGGAACAGGGTTGGTTCTGCAGAATAACGGCGGGGACGACCTGCCGATCACGGCAAACGGCGTCTTCACCTTCAAAACTGCTATATCTGGCGCCTACGCCGTGACGGTAAAGACCCAGCCCACTGGTCCCGCCCAGACCTGCGGTATCTCCAACGGCACGGGAACTGCCACGTCCAAGGTAAACAACGTTCTGATCAATTGCGGTACGACTGGCCTCACCATCGGCGGTTCGGTTTCCGGCCTGATTGGAGGCGGCCTCGTCCTTCAGAACAACGGAGGTAACAATTTCGGGGTCTCCGGGCAAGGAAACGTCCCCTTTACGTTTACGACGCCGGTTACCGGCGGTACCACTTACGCCGTCACCATTCTGACTCAGCCCTCAAACCCGGCGCAAGTTTGCTCTGTCGTGAACGGCAGCGGCACCGCGAATTCGAACATCAATAACGTAGAGGTTATCTGCACACAGCCAGGTTTCAAAATCAGCGGATCGGTGGTCGGTTTGGTGGAGGGCCCCGGCGACACTCTCGAATTGCAAAACAATGCGGGGGACGACCTTTTTGTAACCGGGGATACTACATTCACCTTTCCCACTCAGGTTACGAATGGCGGCATTTACAACGTAAATGTGTTTCTACCGCCAAACAGCCAGCCGCAGCCGTGCAACATTTTCTTCTATACTGGCATTGCCATCACCAATGTCAGCAACGTTCTCGTGGATTGCGAGCACAACGACTGGGACTGGATTTCATGGTATGTAAGTTCGACGAATAAGGCCAACAACTACGCTGCGGTCACAACGCCCCTTTTTCCTCCTAACCAGGTTTTCCCGCCGAACCTCAGTACTCCCGGCGGCAGGGACTTCGCCGCGACCTGGACCGACAAACTGGGCCGAAATTGGCTCTTTGGTGGGCTTGGCTTTCCGTTTCCCTCCCTTCTTGGTAACCAAGCTCCAGGTTATCTCAACGATCTTTGGGTTTTCGACGAATCGGTCGGAGGTTGGGTCCCGGCCAATCTCCCAATTTTTTCGAACCTTACGGGCATCCCCGTCTTTACGGTGCGTACCAACCCACTCGAACTCGAGGATGTTCCCACGGGGAGCGCTCCCGGCTCTAGGTGGGGTAGCTCGAGTTGGACAGACAATTCTTCCGGCAACCTTTACTTGTTTGGTGGCCAGGGAGTCGACAGCACGGGGACTTTCGGGTTGCTCAATGACCTATGGAGATGCGCTCCTGGTGCTTCCGTTGATGGGACGGGCGCTGGCACTAGCTCTTGCCCGTGGAGCTTGGTAGGAGGCTCAACTACAAGCAACAAGAGTGGCACCTATGGCACTCAAGGTGCTCCGGGAGGAGTTCCGGGCGGCAGATGGGCTGCTGCAACGACCACAGATGCGTCCGGGAATTTTTGGCTTTTTGGCGGCCAAGGCTTGGACTCTGCGGGCACGACCGGTTTGCTAAGTGATCTCTGGGAGTACAAACCCACCGCAAATCAATGGACGTGGATCGGGCCTTCCAGTTCCAACGTCGTCAATCAGAGAGGCAATTACGGCACACAGGGAACAGGAAGTGGCACGACGGCTCCAGGTGGACGACAGGCAGCAACAATGTGGGCCGATACATCCGGCAACATTTGGCTTTTCGGAGGATTCGGACTCGATTCGGCAGGGACTGGCAGCTCAGGTCCTCCCCCAGCAGGGGCGATCCTGAACGATCTCTGGGAGTTTAATATTGCGTCCAAGCAGTGGATTTGGGTATCGGGGAGCAACCTCGCAAATCAGACCGGTAGCTATGGCTCGCAGGCTACAAACAACCTGAGCACTGGCGCGGCAGGAAACATGCCTGGATCGCGTTGGGGCGCCGTCGGCTGGAGTGATTCCAACAGCAATCTCTGGTTCTTCGGGGGCTGGGGATACGGCACCAGTACCACGGACCCGACTGGATTCCTGGACGACATTTGGGAGTATCAGCACAGCTCCGGAGAGTGGATTTGGTGGAAGGGAATAAGCAATGCCAACCAGAACAGCGTGTTTGCGACGGAAACCTTGGCTTTTGCCAACGGCGTACCTTTTGTGAATAACGTCGTCGGCGGACGCCGGGGAGCGGCAATCTGGGCCCCGGACCCGCTCGGTTTCGTCACCGTCTTCGGCGGAGAAGGCTATGACTCTTCCCAGGGAACTCCCCCAGGCTACCTTAACGACCTGTGGACCTATCTGCCATTTCCTAACTGAGGGATGATCCTTGGGCGCAGCGTAGAATGGAAGGCCGGGCGGCAAGCCGTCCGGCCTTTTTATTTCCGGGCCGATCAATACGTCTTGCGCCCTTTGCGCCCTTCAAATCGCGCCGGATCTATTTCTTCCCGGTAAGTTCCGTCACCAGGCGATTTGCCGCGTAGATCTTTCGCAACGCCTCCAGGATGCCCGCGGAATGGACCGCGACGGCGCGCGCTTCTTTATCCGAATACGTGTAATCCAACACCAGGGACTCGAGGTTGCCGTCAAAAATAATTCCGACGACTTCCCCCTGGCGGTTGATCACCGGGCTGCCGGAATTGCCTCCGATGATGTCGGCGGTGCTCACGAAATTGAACGGCGTCGAAAGTTTGAGCTGCGATTTCCGTTCGTTCCATATTTCAGGCAATGCGAATGGTTCTTTGTTGTTATGCGCGGCGGCGTGCTCGTACGTGCCGCCGAGCGTTGTGGCCCAGGGAATTTTTTCGCCGCCTTCGGTATAGCCTTTGGCCTCGCCAAACGCGAGACGCAAGGTAAAGGTGGCGTCTGGATAAACGCTCGATCCGTACACGGCAAACCGCGCCTTGGCGATTTTGGTGTACGCCTGGCGTTGCGGTTCGTCGACTTGCTGCTCGAAGGCCTGGCGGATCCGGCGCGACTCCGGATCGATCAGTCTCGCAAGCTGGATCATGGGATCGTTGGATTCCTGGATGGCCTTCAATCCGCCGTCGGCAAGACGCTTGCGGACCGCCACATCTTTGAGCGCGGTGCCATGAATCAATTCCGTCGCCCGATCGCGTGGAGATTTTCCCGCCAGCACCATCTGAACGGTTTCGTTTTCCGCGCCCATGACCTCAGCCATGAATCCCAGTGAATCGGCGAGTTGCACGGTTTCCAGATCATCGTAAATCGGGGCGTCGGAGAAGAGCTGGAGTTTCAGGGAATCGAGCCCTGCTTCGGAATATTCGCGCAGACGCTCGCCATTTGGTTTTGAGGTCTCTTCAGCCAGGCGAACCAGTTTGATGGCAATGTCGAATAAGGTGCTATTGAAGGACTGCGCTCGTCTTTGTGGGCCGATTCCGAAGAGATTGTATTCGTCGCGAATCTTGATGACCGTCTTGATCGTCGCGGCCACTCGGTCCCAGCCATCGCCGTAGGACTGGCTCAGCTTCGGGTCCTTCGCGACCGCATCGCGCAATTCTTTTTCCGAATCGCGAATTTTTCCGAGGATCGCGGGATCTTGCAGTCCGGCGAGGATTCCGAGGTATGCCTTCCGGCTATTTTTTATGCTGAATAATTCGTCCTCGGCACGGCGGGCGTTTTCCGCGCTGCGTTCGGAATAATTGTCGAGCAATACCTCGCGCCGGCGCAAAAGATTCAGGACGCCCGGCACCGTGTAATCTCTCTGGTACAGGACATGCTCCACGGTGTCGCCCCGCTCGGTGCGGCCGGGATGCCCGGAAACGAAAATCAATTCGCCTTCCGTGGCTCCCGATGCGCTCCACTTCAGATAGTTGTCCACGTGCACAGGCTTTTCATTTTCGTACACTCGGAAAAAGCAGATGTCCAGATCGTAGCGCGGATACTCGAAGTTGTCGGGATCGCCGCCAAAAAAAGCGATGGCCTTTTGCGGCGCGAACACCAGGCGCACGTCGGTGTACTGCTTGTAACGGTACAAGTGATACTGCCCGCCGTTGTAAAGCGTGACCACGTCGCTGCGCAGGCCGGTCTTGTCGCGCGAATCCTTCTCGATGTTGTTGATCTCGGCGCGCCGGGACTTTTCCGCCGAAGCGGCGTCCATGTCGGGCTGGACGGCGCCCGCCACGCGCGAGGTCACATCCTCGATGCTCATCAGGACGTTCAATTCCAGGTCCGCGCATTTTGGTTCGTCCGCGTTTGACTTGGCTTCAAATCCGGTCGCGATAAAATCCTTGTCCTTCGTGCTCATTTTCTCCAGGCAGTCGGCGCCCACATGATGGTTGGTCATGACCAAGCCATCCGGCGAAACAAAGGATCCGGAGCCGCCATTGTCGAATCGCACGGAGGATTTCTGCACGTGCTCGAGCCACGCGCCCGTGGGCTGGAAATGATATTTCTCCTGCAGCAGTTTCACGGGGGGATTGTTGAACAACCACATCCCTTCGTCGGCCTGGGATGCGGGAGCAATCAGCGCGCAGAGCGAGCACAGAGCGCAGGCCGCGCGAAGTCTCAAATGAACACGCGTGTGGGTGATTTTCATCGAAGCTTCACCTCAATGATAAAGGGTATACAAGGCGCAGGAAGAGTGCAAATCTATCTGAAATTTCACTCAAAATCTCAAATGTGAGAAATAACTTTTGAGGTTAAATTGTGATTCGCCCACCGTTATTTTGGGACTCTGAACCCTCAGTTCTCAGCTCCCCTCTCTTCTCATCCCTCTCCGATGATTTACATCTCAAATCTGAAATTTCGGATTTGAAATGCAACTACAAATTACTGCCATCCTGGCCGAAATTCCCAGGCTATCCCTTCAAATCTTTATAGCGCGCGTTATCAGATAATCCTGCCGCAGTAGATTGTCCTCGAAATATTCTCCGGCCAGCGCGTCGTATTCTCTGCGGAACTTTTCCAGTTTGGCGGGATCCCTGCCCTCTAATTCTGCAACGAGGCGCACCATCGAGCCTCCGCTCTTTTCAGACGCCATCCGGTGATGGCTCGTGCTGAGCGCAGGCACCAGCATCGTCGCGCGATCGAACAAAATATCCTTCACGGCCGAGCCCAGCCGTTGCCGGACAATGTTTGGATCGCCCCATTGCGGCGGCGGCGCGACGCCGGGCGGCGGAGGAGGCATGTAACTTGCCGTGAGCGCGAACGTTCGGCCGACAAGCAGCTCCGGCGGCCACGTGGAGAATGCGATCGTTCCTCCCGGCTTCAGCACGCGCAGCATTTCGCCGATGGCGACTTCCGGCCGCGGCGCAAAAATATGGCCGAACTCGCTCAGGACAAAGTCAAACGTCGCGTCGCCAAAGGGCAGTTTCTCCGCGTCTCCCTCATGCCAATCAATTTCGACTCCGGCGATGCGCGCATTCTCCCGCGCCCGCTCCAACAACTCGGGCGTGAGATCCAGTCCGGTGACGCGGGCGCCGAGGCGCGCCGCCGTGACCGAAACGACGCCAGTCCCGCACGCCACGTCAAGCACCCGCCGGCCCGAGCGGACGCCCGCCCACTTCACAAGTCGCGCCGCGCATGGAGTCGTGATCGCCTCCAACGGCGCGAAGTGCGCCCACCCCTGCTTTTGCGCCGCCTTGAATGAATCGAACGAATCCATGGGCTATCCTCGCATTAAAAAAATCGGCTAAGTATAACCCAGGTGGTAGATTCTGAAAGACGCGCTTCCGGCCGCAACATCATCAAGAGTGTAAATGTGCATGCGATCATAAATTTGCTATATTCCCAACCTGCATGCGGGTCGAAACCAGATTCCACAATGCAACGAGGTGCGTCATGGATTCCGGCAACATTGTGAAACGGCCTACGCGGCGCGAAATTCTGCAAGCGACCGGAACGCTTGCAGGCGGCTGGGCGCTGTCACACGTATTTCCCGTAGCGCTCTGGGGCGCGACACCGCGATTCATGCAGCAGGGCAGCACGGCGGCCGGCGACGCGCTTGCGGCGGCCCGGGCCCGGTTCGGAGCAGTTCCAATCGAGTCGGCGAAACTTTCGGAGAACCTCACTCTCTTGAGGGGGCCGGGCGGAAACGTGGTTGTCTTGAGCGGAAAGGACGGCAAACTGCTCGTGGATACGTTCACGCAATTGGCCTGGGACCGGTTCAAGAAGGCGCTGGATGAAATCAGCAAAGCTCCCGTGAAACTTGCGATCGATTCGCACTGGCATTGGGATCACACCGACAACAATGCCAACGTGCGCAGCACGGGCGCCACTCTGATTGCGCACGAAAACACGCTGAAGCGGCTGAAGGAAACGCATGATCTCGACGTCATCGGCCTGCATTTCGATCCGTCTCCTGAAAACGCTCTGCCCCAGAAAACGTTCAAGGAATCGTATCAGATGAATTTCAGCGGCGAGCACGTGGCGCTCGGACATCTTGCTCCGGCGCACACCGATTCGGACATTTATATTCATTTTCAGAAAGCGAATGTGCTGCACATGGGCGACGTTTTTTTCAACGGCATCTACTCCTACATCGACAAGGAAACGAACGGCAGCATTGGCGGCATGATCGCGGGCGCGAACAAGATGCTGGCCATGGTCGACAACGACACCAAGATTGTTCCCGGCCACGGCCCGCTCGGAAACAAAGCGGACCTCAGAAAATTTCGCGACATGCTCGTCACCGTGCGCGCCCGCGTGCAAAAACTGAAGTCCTCCGGGAAGTCACTCGAACAAGCCGTCGCCGCCAAACCTCTCACTGACCTTGACCCAGTTTGGGGAAAAGGTGTCCTCAACGGCGACGCTTTCGTGCACGTCGTTTATACGACTCTCTAAACCGCGTTTGTCACCACAGGGGCCGCGAAGCGCCCTCAGTGGCACACGCTTCAGCCTGTGTGGTTTGGTCAGGACAGGCTCATCACCAAAACTCAAAGTCTGAAGCCTGTGCCACTCGCTCAGCGATGCAGCCCCGGCTGCCAGCGAACGTCTTCCTTGCCCTTGTCATTCAAAAACCGCGCCAGTACAAAAAGAAGATCTGACAGGCGATTGACGTAGCGCAGAACCGCCGCATTTACCGGCTCATCGGCGAAAAGGCGCACCACATCGCGTTCCGCGCGCCGTGTAACCGTTCTTGCGTGATGCAAGTGGGCGGCGGCGGGACTTCCTCCCGGAAGCACAAAACTGTTGAGCGGCTCCAGTTCCGCGTTGAACCGATCAATCTGATTTTCGAGCCATGTGACTTGTTCTTCCGTAATACGCAGCGGTGCCTTATCCGTTCCAGGCCTTTCGGGCTGGCACAAATCGGCGCCGACGTCGAACAGATCATTCTGGATGTGCCTCAATAGCTGGAAGACCTCGGCGTTCTCCACCTGCAGATTCGCCAATCCGATGACGGAGTTGGCTTCATCGATGCTGCCGTAAGCGGTTACGCGGAGATGGAATTTCGGCAGCCGCGATCCGTCTCCGAGTGAAGTCTCACCTTCGTCGCCCGTACGCGTATAGATTTTGTCGAGTTTCATTGTGTGTACCGTATGTTTAAGCGATTCGGTTCTCGTATCGTAGTCTGCATGAAGACGCGAGATTTTCCAACCTCGCTCGTAAACATTGAGGGTCCCGGATTGAGGCTGCTGTCTCAACTAGGTGCAACCGCGAGGTCGCGCCGGCCATCTTAATGAGTGCCCGCCCGAAGAGGGCTTGCTCCATGCAAAACTTCAAATCGCTTCCAAAAGAATAATCAGGAGATTGAAATGAAAAACCTTTTTGGAATATTCCTCACGCTCCTGTTGTTTACAATTCCCGCGTCGACGCAAAATCACGGGGGCTCCAAGGGCGGCGGCGTGCGTGGCGTTGGTGGAGGACACATTCCCGCGCACGGCCCAGCGCCACATCCCGGCCCCGCTCCCGCGGCGCGCCCCGCTCCGGCTCGCGAGGAATCACGCCCAGCTCGCGAGGAATCACGCCCGGCACAGGAGCAAGCGCGTTCCTACAGTGACAAGAAGGGCCACCCGGAGGCTCCGCACGTCCATTCCAGCGGTGACAAGTGGATTGGGCATGATACAGGAAGAGATGATGCCCACTACCACCTCGACCATCCCTGGGAGCATGGCCGCTTTACGGGTGGCTTCGGCAGAGGTCATGCGTTTCGCATCGAAGGAGGCGGCCCGAGCCGCTTCTGGTTCGGCGGTTTCTATTTTTCGGTTGCGCCCTATGATTTCGGCTACTGCAACGACTGGGACTAGAGTGCCGACAATATCGTGATCTATGAAGATCCGGACCACGACGGCTGGTATTTGGCTTACAACGTCCGGCTGGGCACTTACGTCCATGTGACGTTTTTGGGGAATGGTTAGAGTCTTTGAATTCGGAAGTTCCGGACGGAAATTCCGAGAGAAAGAAAAGGGCCGAGCCTCAGGTTCGGCCCTTCTGACGTGTGCAGGAATTAAGATGCGCGTCCGTTTTGCAGTCCGCGATATTTCCTAACCCGAATCCGTAAACACTTGTGCTTGACGAAAATTCAGCTTCGCAATAACTTCATAAGCATATGAGCCTCCTATCTTTGAAAGTAAATGGACAAACGCACAGCTTGGACGTCGATCCTACAACTCCGCTGCTGTACGTGCTGAGCGACGACCTGGGACTGCGCGGCCCGAAATTCGGCTGCGGTCTCGGACAATGCGGTTCCTGCACGGTTCTTGTAAAGGGCCAGGCGGTCCGCTCCTGCATCACCGCGGTCGAGTCGGTGCTGGGCGTCGAGATCATCACTCTCGAAGGGTTGGGCACCGTCGACAAGCCGCACCCCATCCAGAAAGCGTTCATCGAAGAGCAGGCCGCGCAATGCGGCTATTGCTTGAACGGCGTCATCCTCACCGCCAAAGCCTTTCTCGATAAAAATCCCAAGGCGACCGAAAAGCAAATCGAGGAAGGAATGTCCCGCGTCCTGTGCCGTTGCTTCACCCACACGCGCATGCTTCGCGCGATCGGGCGCGCGCAAAAGGAGATGGCGCGATGAAAAATCCATCTCTTTCCTCGACTGAACTCCCTATGGCGCAAAGCGCGGCGGATGCTCTGGCGCGCGCTGGATTTTCACGCCGCGACTTTATCAAGGGAACCGGCGCGCTGATCGTCAGCTTCAGCATGGGCGGCGCTCTAAGAACGCTCAACGCTCAGCAAACGAGGGCGGGAGCATTTGGAGAGCCAGCGGCCGCGGATTCTCCGCCGGCAAATGAAGTCGATTCCTGGATCGCCATCGCTTCGGACGGCAGCGTGACCGCCTACACCGGAAAAGAAGAACTCGGGCAGGGCATGTCCACTGCCCAAATGCAACTCGTTGCCGAGGAACTTTGCGTGCCGTTTCGCCGCGTCAATTTGATTGTCGCCGACACTTCGGTGACTCCGGATCAAGGCGTCACCTCCGGCAGCCAGTCGCATCCCACAAATTTCAATCGCAGCAATCTGGCTGGCGCCTGCGCCACGGCTCGAGAGGCGCTGCTGCAGCTCGGATCGAAACATCTGAATATTCCCGAGGACCAACTCGTCGCCCTCGACGGCGAGATTCGCTCGAAAAGCGACGCCTCGAAGAAAGTGGCCTACGCCGAACTCGTAGCCGGAAAGAAATTCGCTCTCAAAGTGGATCCCTCCGCGAAGCGCAAGCCCGCCGGCGAATGGACCGTCCTCGGAAAGCCGATCGGCCGGCCGGACATGCCCGCAATGGCCACGGGCACGTTCGAGTATGCGCACAATGTGCGCGTCCCTGGCATGTTGCACGGCATGGTGATTCGCCCGGCGGCCGTGGGCGCGAACCTCATGAATGTGGACGAAAGCTCGGTCTCCGGAATGCCGGGTTTCGTGAAAGTGGTGGTCAAAAAGAATTTTGTCGGCGTGGTCGCGGAAAAAACCTGGCAAGCCGCGCAGATTGCCAAGGCGCTGAATGTCACCTGGTCGCCCGCTCCCGAACTGCCGAAGCAGGAAACCTTTTACGACCATTTGCGGAATCAAAAACAGACACGCGACACCCTGCTCGTGAATTCCAGGGACGTCGAACAGAAGCTTGCCGAGGCCGCAACGGTTGTGAAAGCGACCTACTACCATCCGTACCAGATGCACGGGTCGGTCGGAAGCTCGTGCGCCGTCGCCGATGTGCAGGGTGATAAGGCGACAGTGTGGTCGCCGACCCAGGGAGTATGGCACCAGCGAGCCACGCTCGCCATGCTCCTCGGCATAAAGCCCGAAAATATTCGCGTGATTTTTCGCCGCGGCTCGGGATGCTATGGAATCAACGGCGCTGACACGGTCACCTATGACGCCGCTTTGCTCTCGCAGGCCGTCGGCAAGCCGGTGCGCGTCCAGCTCACCCGAAAAGACGAAATGGCGTGGGAGAATTACGGATTCGCATTTACGATCGACGAGCGCGCCGGCCTGGACTCGCAGGGAAATATCATCGCCTGGGATCACGAGGCCTGGTCTCCGGTGCTCGGGAATCGTCCGGTCTACACTTATCCGGGAAACGTCATCACCGGATTTTTGGCGGGCTTTCAGCCCGAGGAATTCAGGCCGCGCTCGCCTGCTCCCGAGCCCGCCAATTTCAGCAACAATAGCAACGCGATCCCGTCTTATGTGGTGGGCCATGTGGGCGGCGCCGATCACGGCGCGGGAAAGGTCAAGTCCGAGCGCGCCCTCTTGCACAATGTCGTCTCCCCGTTTTGGACTGGCCCCTTGCGTTCGCCGCAGCGGCTGCAAAATACTTTCGCCCACGAATCCTTCATGGATGAGCTTGCGGCGCGCGTGAAAGCCGATCCCGTTGAATTTCGTTTGCGGCATTTGAGCGAAGAGCGAATGATCGACGTCGTAAAGTCCGCCGCGAAAGCGGCAAACTGGGATGCGCGCCCATCGCCGAAGCCGCTCGCCACTTCAGCGGCGGGCATCGCCAGCGGGCGCGGCATCTCCTGTGTTGCCTACGAAGGAGATAACGGTTACTCGGCCATGGTCGCTGAAGTCGAAGTTGAATTGGCAACAGGGAAGCTTACCGTGAAAAGGATCGTCGTCAGCGTCGATGCCGGCCCGATCTCGAATCCCGACGGCCTCCGCAACCAGAGCGAAGGCGGGGCGCTGCAAGGCCTGAGCCGAGCCCTCGGCGAAGAAGTCACCTGGGACGACCACAACGTGACCTCGATCGACTGGAGAACGTACCATTCTTTGCCCCTCGGATTTGCCGTTCCGAAAATCGAAATAATCCTGCTGAACCGGCCCGATCAGCCCGCAACGGGAGCTGGTGAAACCGCGATCACGGTGGTCGCGGGCGCAATCGGAAACGCCATTTTCGACGCCACCGGCGGGCGCATCCGACAAGTGCCGTTCACGACAGAGCGTATCAAGGCCGCGCTTGCGGGTTAAACGGCCTCGTCCTTCATTGCGGTGGTTCCTCATCAAGTGCGGTCGTATCGGCTTGCCGACGATAGGGCCGCAGAGCCAATGCTTGTTGGGCAGTGCTCGAACTGGAGGGGAAGATGAGGTCGATTTCGATTGCCGTCATCACGGCCACACTTTGTCTATTCGTGACAACTATTGCGAGGGCTGATGATGTGTCGGAAGTTAAGGCCGCCGAAATTGCTTTTAATGCTGCGGACAACGCTGGCAACATCGAAGCGTTGTTCAGGTTGTCCTTGCCCGATCGAACGGTCTTTGGTTCCAGAGGTGGACGCTTAGTGGCAGGCTGGACCGAGGAAAGCAAGAAACGACGACAGGCAGAGTTTGATGCAGGGCGCAAGATAGATTACAGAATCGAAGACCTTGAAGTTCGCATTTTCGGAGATGTCGCCGTTACAACCTTCTACCGGATCGGCACGGTGAAGGAAATCAACGAACCCGCAAAGCTGAGCCATATGCGAATCTCCGGAGTGTGGGTACGGCAAGCCGACGGTTGGAAATTGGCGCATCGACATGAATCCGATCTCCAATAAGTCCCGCGCATGAAGAGCTTCTCCCGGGCTGCGGCAATCAAGACCGCGCTCGCTAGCTGAATTGAGCTTCCTTGGAAAGTGCGAGCGATCTTCTGTCCGGTTATTAGACTTTACGGCCGTTAAGATTCAGGCCAACCTGCCCGCTTACGCCCTATTCGGAGCCATCGCCGCCACTTGCAGTAGCTGTGAGCCCCCATTCCAGAAAAATTCTCGCCATGACTGTCACGGAATATTCACAATCTGTTCTTCAAACTTCACGGCGAAATCATCTGCTTTTAACTTTCTTCATTCAATTTGACGCACCCCCCCGCCAAATCTGATCAAGGAGTGTGAATGTTGCTTAAGAACTTGGTGTCGACGTCGTTGTCTTATCTGCGCGTCAGCGTTGTCGCGCTCATGATCCTCCAACTCAGCCTCGGCGGGCTTTTGGCAGTCCCACTGCAAGCTCGGGATACAGACGAGCACTTCACCAGAACCCCCATCAAGCACGTCATCGTCCTGATCGGCGAGAACCGCACGTTCGATCACCTTTTCGCAACCTACGTCCCGAAGAGCGACGATTCCGTTTCCAACTTGCTCTCAAAAGGGATCATCAATTCGGACGGCACGCCCGGCCCTCATTTCAAAAAGGCGGCGCAATTCCAGGCCACGCGTCCGTTCAAAACGGAGTATTACATCAGCTTGAACAAGAATGAAAAGACGCCCTACGACATCCTGCCGGAGCCGACCCTGAACTTTTCGCCCAGCCCCGCGACTGGAGAACCACCTCCGTTTCCAGCCACTACACTGCTTGCCTTGCTGGGCGATATCGAGCCGTCGTTGGAGACCGCAGACCTGCACTTGCTGACCACTGGGGCATCCGGGGCCGCGCAAACTGCGGAGCTTCCCGACTTCGATTCGCGAATACAGAACTTCAACAATCTGCCCAACGGGCCGTTCCCGCTCGAGGGCGCTAGTCTTCCCTACGATTCCTACACGGGAGACACCACGCACCGGCTCTTCGAGATGTGGCAACAGTCGGATTGCAGTATCAGGAATGCCACGCCGCGGAACCCCTCGGGTTGCTTGAACGATTTGTATCCCTTCGTGATCACCTCTTATACGAGCGAGCCCGATCCCAACAGCTTCCCCGTTGCCAACAAGGTTGACGACAACGGCGGCGGCAATTCCATGGCGTTTTATAACATGCAGGCGGGAGACGTCCCGGTCCTGAAGGGCCTCGCCGACGAGTATTCTATGAGCGACAATTTCCATCAGTCCTTCATGGGCGGCACGGGCGCCAATCACGTGATGCTTGGCACTGGCGATGCGATCTTCTGGAGCAATGGCAGCGGCACTCCGACCGAGCCGCCGTCGCACATTGCCAACCCTAACCCGCTGCCAGGCTCAAACAACCAGTACACGGCAGACATCAATTTCGATGGCAACTTCGCCGAGTGCGCGGATTCCTCGCAGCCCGGAATTGATGCGATTCTTGACTATCTCGTAACGCTTCCCTATCGTCCGAATCCTAACTGCGAAGCTGGCCATTTCTACATGGTGAACAACGATAGCCCGGGCTTTTTGCCAGACGGCACCGTAGACACCAAAGGCATTGCCAGCGGCGGCTCGGTTCCTCCAACGAATGTCCGGACCATTGGCGACGCGCTCAACGATAAAGGCATTTCTTGGGCCTACTATGGCGGAGCGTACAACGCGGCCGTGGAGCTGCAAAAGCTCAAGGAGCAAGGCAAGACCACGACCGATCCGACTATCCTGATTGGCGCAGCCTACTGCAATATCTGCAACTTCGAATCCTACGCCAACTCCATCATGGGCAAGACGGCGCAACGCACCGCGCACATCAAGGACGCCACCGATCTCTTTGCCGCTATCGACAACGACCAGTTGCCTTCGGTCTCTTTCCTCAAGCCGGACGGTTTGTTGGATGGCCACCCAGCGTCTTCGAAAGAAGACCTGTTTGAGGGCATGGTCAAAAAGGTTGTGGACCATCTCACGGCCAACAAGGAGCTTTTCGCCTCCACCGCTCTTATCATTACGATGGACGAGGGGGGCGGCTTTTACGATTCCGGCTACATCCAGCCGCTCGACTTTTTTGGCGACGGCCCACGGATCCCATTGATCGTTGTCTCTCCCTACACGCGCGGAGGGCACATCAGCCACACGTACACCGACCACGTCTCCATCCTTAAATTTATTGAGCGCAATTGGGACCTGGAGCCGCTAACGGAACGCAGCCGCGATAATTTCCCCAATCCCAGGGTGGATGACGATAACCCTTACGTGCCGCGCAACAGTCCTGCGATCGGCGACCTCTTCGACTTGTTTCATTTCGATCATGACCGCGACCACGACCATAACCATGATGGTGATCGACACGACGGCGATAACTAGGATGTTTGAGGAGCCCGCATGGCTTTCCGGGCATTTTGGTGAGTCTCAAGTACAGCAGATGACGCCGACCGGACCTTAATCCCGGTCGGCGTTGCTGATTCCCGTCCAACCTCGTTGGGCGCAAAATTCACAGGATCACCTTGAATTAGTTTTCTGTGGGTTTTCAGCTTGCCGTTTAAGCGCCCATGCCTGAAATGTGCTTTGGCACAACTACAAGCCAAGTCCCAACAAATCATATACTTGGCGAGTTGTTCAAGAAATTTATTCAAAGCAGGGACGTCTAAGGGGGATGGCCCCGGGTTCGTCAGGGGGATGCAAACCCGGGACCGAGGGATTGAAGCAGGGGCAGGGCCGGAATAAATTCGCGAATTCTGTAGCTAAACAGCCGGACGGGCCACCTTCCGACAAATCCAGTACAATTCTTCATAGGTAAATGATCGCGGCTGACGGGCGTCGCCTGCTTCGCCACGTCCCAGACCGGACTGTTCGCACAGTTCCCGCAATTGAGCGAGAGTGAGGCCGAGCAGAACCGCCGCTCGATCTTCGTCAATCTCTTTTCGGACCGGACCTTCAGCCATCGCAGCCACCCTTAGTTCACCAGGATCTCAGAACAGTCGTCCTGCTCAACCGCGAGGATCATGGGCTTAGAAATCTCGAAGTCTTTCCCATCTGCAGCTCGAAACAGCACCGAGACCGCTGATTCTTCGACAATCATTCCGCGCAACGGAACGCTCAAGTCTTCTGCCGCCACTTGCAAAATCACTGTTTGGCCTATCCAGGATGCGTATGGACTCCTCATGATGTCCCCCCTTCTCGCCCTCATAATGTCTCGTGCATCTGAATGACCAATCTGGCGAAGGTGAGCGATTTTTTTGGGGATCTAGCAAGTTATTGCAGATGAGGGAATTAGCGTAAGCCCAAAGTTTTTATTCGAATTTGAATAAGCGAATTGTAGGTACCGAAGTTGACGAAGTGTCAAAGGATGTCACATTTCTGTCGGAGATTGTCAAAGCCGCTTCTTCAGCATTCGAATTTTGAAAGCGGGCAGGACCCAAATCCATGCTTCCGCCCAGTTGAACAAATGCTGGCCAATCCTTTGACTTAGCTTCCGAATCCTTGCAAGGCATCTCCTTTCCTGCTAGATTCCGCCAGAGGCTCATCCTCGGAGGGCCATCCCAGTCATGCAAGCTGTAACGCCCCGCAAAGGTGTGGCCCAGAACCGCTTCAGGCAAGGAGGGATTATGCGTTCAGCCTGGAAGAGCGCGGCCGTGGTTGCTTTAGGTCTTTCCCTGGCGTCATTTGCTTATGGCGCCACTGTTTCCGGCACGGTGAAGGGCCCTGAAGGAAAACCGTTCAAGGGCGCATTCGTCGAAGCCCAGGACATGGATTCAAGGGTGGCGACAATCGTCCTTTCCGACAAAGACGGGCGCTATCGCATCGAAAATCTGGCTGAAGGGCAATACCAACTGCTGGTGAGGGCTGTCGGATATCGCTTCGAGCCGCGCACAGGCATTCAACTGGCCGCCGGGCAGAATGCCACGTACGAAATCGCACTGGAGAAGGGAACTGTGCACTGGACCGATCTCTCGATCTATCAAGGCGAGCAGCTATTGCCTCAGGGACGCGGGAGGGAAAAGCTGACAACCGCGTGCTTCCGTTGCCACGGTTTCCAGAGCCGGTTGGCTGCCCAGGTACGGGACGAAACGGGCTGGCATGACCGCGTCAATTACATGCGCACCAGCTTTGGTTACCTGCTGAAAGACGTCAACGAGAAGGACGGCAACGACGTCACCGCTTATCTCACGAAATATTTCGGACCGGATTCGGCGTTGGCGCATTCTCCCGCGGAACTGCCGGCATATGAGGAATTCAAGCAGCCTACTTACAGCGACGACGCTATGAAAATTGTTTACGTTACATTCGACATGCCCGGATCCAACCGCTTTCCCGGTTCCGCCAAACCGGAGCGCGACGGAAACGTCTGGATTTGGGAGTACCGCGGCCACTGGCTCGGGAAACTCGACCCGAAGACCGGAGTCATTTCCGAATACCCGATCCCCAATATCGATCAGGCATCCATCCATTCCGTCGTGGTCGGCCCGGACGGGATGATCTGGTATTCCGAGCAGGCCACCGACACGATCGGCAAGATGGATCCCGCGACGCACCAGATTACCCGATATAAGGAGCCAAGCCGCGGTACCAAACACACCCTCGTGGTCGACTCCAAAGGCATGGTGTGGGGCACTGGCGAGCCATTGACGCGGTTCGATCCCGAAAACGGAACTTTCCACGACTTCGCCGAAGTACCGACCGCCTACGGCCTGGCCCTCGATAAAGACGAAAACGTGTGGTTCTCGGAATTCTCAAAGGACGGCAAGATCGGCAAAGTCGACGCCAAGACCGGCAAGGTCACCAAATACCAGCAGCCAACACCCGGGTCGTGGCCGCGCCGCTTGAAGATTGACGCCCAGGGCAACGTGTGGTTCTGCGAATACGAAGCCGGAAAGATCGCCCGCTTCGATCCCAGAACCGAAATGTTCAAGGAATACGCTCTTCCCGGCGGCAGACCCACTCCCTACGCCCTGGTCATCGACAAAAACACCGGCCACCTCTGGTTTTCGTCCATGGAAATGGACACCATTTCCGAACTCGACCCTGCGACGGGGAAAATCGCGCTCTATCCATTCCTCTTCCCCGAAAACGGGATGCGCGATTTTTTCCAGGACGCCGAAGGCCGCATTTGGTGGGGCTCGCAAGCCAACAACCGCGTCGGCTATTTCTACCTCGCGAGATCAACTGCCAGCCAGCGCGCCGGAGTTGATGTCAAGAATATAGAGAAGTAATCCAACTCGTTGACAGTGCAGATGTGCGGATATTTGAAGGCGGGCGTAGCGAAGGCTTCCTGCTGGAAGCGCTCGCGGGCAGCTAGATCGTTCTCCAAGTCTCGCTGCAGAAACTTTAACGTTACATGGCTGTGCAACTTGGGGTCTTCGGCCTCCACTACCACGCCCACCCTGCCGCTGATTTTTTCTAGAAGGCGATCGTTCGAGTTGTTTTTGCTGATCATTCTTCCATCAATTCTGCCGAATCATTCATCGACATCAATTCTTCCCCGTAGGAACTTTCTGCTTCAGCTCTTCAAACCAGTTCAGCACCACATTGATTTGCGTCGGCGCCGCCTGCCCTTGCTCGCTGGGCTCGAGCATCAGGAAGCGCTGCCCGTCGGGAGTCACGTCGTAGTTGGGGAACGTTGTCGGGGCCGGCTCGAACGGTCCTTCAAAGAGCATCTTCGGTTTACCCACCGAAAAGGTTGGCTGCGTCATCACGCCCACTGCCATTATCTTGTCGCCGCTGCGGTAGAACAGCTCCCGCCCATTCGGATTCCACACTGGCTCGGTACCGCCTTCCGTGGAAATTTGCCACTTCCCGCCGGGGCCGGGATAGGGCTGCACGTAGATCTCAAAACGTCCCGATTCATCGGACGTATAGGCCAGCCAGCGCCCGTTGGGGGAAAACCGTGGCGCACTTTCGGTGGCCGGCGTTCGCAAGAACAGCTGCGCTTTGCGGCCTTGCCCTGAGGCTGTGGAAGGGACCAGCCCTGAGCGCGCCGAAGGGGCTTGTCCTGAGCGAAGCGAAGAATCGCCCATCTGCAGCGTCCAGATGTCCCGCCCCGTAGTGGGATTGATTTCAATGAATGCCAGCACTTGCCCATCTGGGGACCAGGACATTGGAGCCTGGCCGTACTGGTTGGTAGTCAACCTCTCCAGCCCGCCACTGCCGTCTGCTAGTTGCCAGAAAAGGTTCACCGGCACCCCCTCCCTGTTCGAATTAAACGCTATCCGCTTGCCATCCGGCGTCCAAACCGGGTTATAGTTCGCACTCCCCTCAAAAGTCAGCCGGGTCAAAGTCTCCTGGGAGAGATCGTACAGCCAGATTTGAGTCTCCTGTTCCTCGATGGCCACAACTACTCGGCGCCCGTCGGGGGAAAGCCGCGGTCCGCGGTAGGGGCGCACAGGAGCGGCCAAGGGCTGTGCCGCCCCATTGCGACTGACCCACACCAGCCTGCTTTGGGCCGACTGAATGCCACCCGGAACATATACAACCGATCCCGTGGACGAAAAGCTGTACTGAGCGACGCCAATGACTGAGGATTGCAGGACGCGCTCGACCACGGCGACTGGCGGACCCGTAACCACGAGCCGCTGGGGATCGAACGGAACGGCCATCAGGCTTCCCCCTTGCGAATAAACTAGGTGCCCGGAGGGCGCGTAGCGCGGGTTTGTCCCCCCTTGGATCAAGTTCCGCCGTTCGCCCGTCCCGAGAGATTGGACAGCAACCTGCGCGTTGGCCCAATTAGAAGTATTTGCTGAGGCGGCAAAGATCACTGCCTTGCCGCCAGGCAAGAACTCCGGCCAACGCTGGCTGATGTCTCCTTTGCCGAGTCGAGTGAGCAGCTGGGGTGTGCCCCCGGCGTCCGGCACTTGCTGGAGGGCCCCGTCTGTTGTGGGTGAGAAGGCGATCATCCCTTGGCTGCCCCAACTGGCCCCGCGAGCCAGCGCAGCAATGGCGAGGGTCATCGCCGCTCCGCCGCTCACCGAGACCTTCTTCAAATTTCCGCCTGCGAAAAATCCCACCCATTGTCCGTCGGGTGAGAAGAAGGGATTTACGGCTCCTTCTGTGCCGGGGATAGGCTTTACCTCCTCGCTATCCATCGGCCGTAGGTAAAGCTGCTGGTTGCCACTCTGACGCGCGACATAGGCGAGATGAGTCCCGTCAGGAGAGAGGGCCATGGCAGGGCCACTCTCCAAACCTGCCAATTGCTGGCCCGGAGGCAGATTTATTACCGTGCGTGTGACTGGCTGTGGCGGAGACGTAGACGAGGGCTTCAGTTTCCAGACGGCCATACTGATGAAGCCCGCCAGAAGCAATGACGCGACGCCCCACACCAAGTTTTCTCGCCAGCGCATGCGAATGCCTTTCGCTGCCGCAGCCGGTTCTGCGTTTGCTGGCGCAGCCAGTGCCTCCTCGATCTCGATTCGCGCATCCGCGGCATCATGCAAGCGGCGGCGCAAATCCTTTTGCAAACATCGTCCCAGCAGATCGCGGATCTTCAAGGGCGTCGAGGCGGGCAGTGCCCGCCATTCCGGTTCCTCTTTCAGGACAGCAGCCAGAATTTCCGTTACGGTTTCCCCGCGAAACGTGTGCTTCCCGGTGAGCAGTTCGTACAACACGCATCCAAACGCCCAAATGTCCGCGCGCTTGTCACAGGTCTTGCCGCGCGCCTGCTCGGGGCTCATGTAAGCTGCCGTGCCCAGGATCACTCCCTGCATTGTGGCCGTGGCGCTTAACGTGGGTGAATTGGAAGGATCATCATTTTCTGCGTCGCCTGCGAACGCTTTCGCCAATCCGAAATCCAACACTTTTACTTTTCCCTCGGGTGTCACCTTCACGTTGGTGGGCTTCAGGTCGCGGTGAATGATGCTTTTTTCGTGCGCGGCTTCCAACGCTTCCGCAATTTGCACGGCGATCTGCAACGCTTCCTCAACAGGGACCGCGCCGGACTTCACTCGATTCGCCAGTGTCTGGCCGGGGACCAATTCCATGACGAGGCAGGTCACACCATCCGACTGCTCTAAACCGTAGATTGTGGCGATGTTCGGATGATTCAGCGCCGCGAGCAAACGCGCCTCACGCTGAAAGCGGACAAGGCGCTGCGGATCATTGACGAAGTTCGCGGCCAGGACTTTGATGGCCACGTCGCGCCCGAGCTTGGTGTCACGCGCTTGATAAACCTCTCCCATTCCACCCGCACCGATAGGGGCGAGGATCTCGTAAGGCCCGAGACGTCTGCCGGGGAGGATCGGCAATCGCGCGTTTGAATGCTTCGAAAATGGTTCATAGACCATACATGAACCAGCTATCACGTGGCGGAAAGGCGTTACATGGCATCTCGACTGGGTCGAGATGGCAGAACGCCTTTCACCAACGGGACTGTCGCGCTCATGACTTCACCCGCCCCGTGGCGGTACTCGACGCTATTCGTTGTCGCGTAATTCAAGCTTTCCCTGGACTGAATAGAAAGCCATCCCTACGCCGGTATTGGCGACCGGTCCGGGCGTGGCGGGGCCCCCCACGGCCGTGAAGGTGGCACTTCCCTGTGCGCCTTCGAATTTGCCCGTTCCCCTCGTGATCGTTAACTTGCCACTGAACGGGCCGAAGCCGTACGGATCTCCAAAACTGTCGTTCTGACCTGAATAGGCCCAAGTCAAGGAATCTTTTCCATTAGGAGCGGTCGTCGTTAAAGTCCCTACGTAACTCCCGAATGGGGCTGCCTGAGTCGGCGCAAAGGCACATTTTAAGAGCTTAAAGAACAGGGTGCCCAGTGATGTTTCACCAATCCCTTGTGCGTCAACATAGTAAGCGCCGGGGTTGCTGACACACGTGATGCAACTAGTATCGCCGATGGCGCAAGCTGAAGTCGCTGTAATCCCCTCGAACTGGACCGTAAGGGCTCCCTTGAAACGCACACCTTCCTCGGCTTGGGCGGTTCTGGGCTTCAGAGCAAGGGTCAGGGCCGCAAGGGCCAGCATGACCAATGAAGTCGAGATAACACTTCTCTTTGAGACTGGGTTTCGCAACATTTTTAACCCTCCTTAGACAGAGTTTGAACGATGCGGGAGCGGGTGGTACAATTGGTAAATGGCCCGGCCTTCCGCTAGTTTGTTTGCGCACACGTAGTCTGTCGTTTGTCCGGAAGTCCTCTGGGCGCACTCACAGAATTCTCAAAGAGTTCTCACAAGAGTTGCGAGGGGAACCGTGAGCGAGGAAACACGCCGGGGAGCTGCCACCGAAGGTCTCCGCAATCCGCCCTCTGCTGGGAAAGAGACGCCCAGCCATGAGACGGCTCGGCTTTACGAATTCGGGGTCTTCCGCCTGGATCCCGCCGAACGCAAGTTGGTGCGGGGTAATGAGATAGTGGCACTCACACCGAAAGCGTTCGATACCCTACTCCTGCTCGTCCGAAATAGTGGACACCTCATGGAAAAGGGAGAACTTATCGAGATGCTTTGGCCCGATGCGTTCGTCGAAGAGGGCAGCCTATCCAACAACATTTTTCTACTGCGCAAGGCGTTGGGTGAAGACCCACCGTTCATTGAAACGGTTCCTCGACGCGGTTACCGATTCATAGGCGCGGTGCGGCAATTTCCGCCAGCTGCGACGACACCCCTGGCAAGGCTACCCGAGGTGCGCGCACCAGGTATCGCTTCACTTCCTGCGAAGGCTCAGCCGCTATGGCGACGCCGGGCTGCCTCAATGATCGCTGCGGTTGCCCTGCTGGCGTCGCTGGCGGCTGCGGGCTGGTTCTACATTTCGGCCGGGCGAGGCGGAGAAGCAATAGACTCAGTCGCAGTCTTGCCCTTTGTAAATGCGAGTGGCGACCCAAACTCGGAATACTTAAGCGACGGGATCACTGAGAGCCTGATCAACAGCCTGTCCCAGGTGCCCCATTTGAAAGTGATGTCGCGCGACGCTTCCTTTCGCTACAAGGGCAAAGAGACCGATGCTCGAACGGTGGGGCGCGATCTGGGGGTTCGAGCTGTCTTTAAGGGCCGAGTCACGCAGCGCGGCGACAGCCTGACCATTAGTGCCGAACTGATAGATTCCCGCGACAGCAGCCACATCTGGGGCCAACAATACAACCGCAAGCCATCCGACATTTTCGGGCTCCAGGACGAGATTGCCAGGGAGATGACAACTGCGCTACGGCTGCGCCTGACAGACGAAGAACAGAAGCGCCTGGTAAGAAGCTACACCCCGAACGCCGAAGCCTATCAGGACTATCTGCGGGGTCGCTTCTTCTGGCAAAAGACAACAGGCCTTGGATTAAATAAAGGCGCCGAATACTTTCAGCTGGCAATTTCCAAAGATCCCAGATACCCGCTGGCTTACGATGGCTTAGCTGATAGCTACATTTCGCTTGCAGTTTATGGTTTTTCTTCCCCGAAGGAGGCTTATCCGAGGGCCAAGGAAGCCGCTCTGAAGTCACTGGAAATAGACGGCACGCTTGCGGAAACTCATACCTCGTTGGCGCGCATCAAGGCCGAGTATGACTGGGATTGGTCCGGTGCCGAGAGCGAATTCCAGCGAGCCATGGAGCTCAATCCTAACTATCCGACCGCCTACCAAATGTACGGCCTTATTTTGTCGACCATGGGACGGCCCGAAGAAGCCATAACGATTTTCAAACGAGGCTTGGAACTTGATCCGCTCTCGCCTCTCATTAATGGGGCTTTGGGGGAGGCATACTATTACACACGGCATTATGACCAAGCGATCGAGCAATTGCAGAAGACACTCGAGTTGGATCCCAACCTCCATCCTGCGCGCGCATTCCTCGCCGATGCCTATCTTCATAAGTCCATGAGTAAAGAAGCAACCGAGGAGCTCGAAAAGCACTTGGTTATCGCCGAAGGGCGCGTATGGGCACTCGCGGAACTGGGATACGTTTATGCGGTGGTGGGTAGAAGACCCGATGCGCTGAAGTTACTCAATGAGTTGAACCAGCTATCGAGGGAAAAGTTTGTGCCGGCAGATGCTATGGCCCAGATCTATGTGGGCCTCGGAGAGAAGGGCAAGGTCTTCGAGTGGTTGGAAAAGGGCTATGAGAGACACTCTCTAGGTCTCGCAGGCGTTGACCTCAAAGTGGACCCAGTTTGGGATCCGCTGCGCTCGGACCCGCGATTCGCTGACCTGCTACGCCGAATGAACCTTCAGCCTTGAAAAACCTATGTTGGTCCAACGCTCTGCAAGCCGCGTTGCGCTGCCATCGTTTCTATTGGCTGCCATTTCTTGTTAACTGGGCAATTTTGTCGCCGCCCTTTACGGTGACCAGCGCGACCACATTTTCGCCGCTCTCGGTAAGCACTAGCTTGCCGTCCGCGAAGTGCATCATGTTCCGCACCACGCCGCCGCCGGCGGGAATCATCCAGGTCTGAAACTTCTCGCTCTTGGGGTCGAAGCGCACCAGCGTGTTCGGCTTCACCCCTGCTTCGCAATACCACACGATGCCATTCACGATCGTGATTGCGTAGGGCCGAGACTGCGGGCCGCTCGGTGACAGCCATTCCTTCACGAATTTTCCGGTCTTGGCGTCGAACTCGCCGAGATAGCCACGCCCGTAGTCGCTGTAATACAGAATGTCATCCGCCGTGATAGCGACGCGCCGCGGTCGGGCCGCTTCGTTGGGCAGAAGGTATTCATGGATCTCCATCGTTTCCGGGTCGATGCTGGCGATTTTGTTCGCGCCAAACTCAACGAAGTAGGGAATCCCCTTCGTGGTGATGACCATGCCGTAGGGATTCGCCTTTGGCGTCGGCGTAGTCACCACTTTCGACTCGCCCGTTTCGGTGTTCAGGCGGCCCACCATGTTCGCCCCCTGCACGGTAAACCAAAGCGTCCCCTTTTGATCGAAGATGGGCGTGTGCGGATCGCGGGCCTTTGGATCCAGCGGATACTGCGTGAATTTGCCGGTTGCCGGCTCGAACTTCCCGATGTATGCCTTGAAATTTGCCGTGAACCAGATGTTGCCTAGCTTGTCCATCACCAGTCCGTGCGGGCCTGACATCGGCCTGCTGGTGCGATATTCCTTGATGTCGCCCGTTTTCGGATCGATGTGGCCGAGCAGGTTGGCCATGTGCCCCGTGTACCATATCGATCCGTCAGGCGCGGCGAGCGGATCGTGAGGCCGCGTGCCCGGTGTGGGCAAGTTCCATTCTTTAAAGGACACTTCGACGTTGCCGGGAATGGATGCGGGCGCAGGGCCCGGCTTCGCCGGAAAATTCTTGATCAGATAATTCGTGAGCATGTCGACTTTTTCAGGAGGCACGGCCGCGCCGACGTTCAGCATCATAGCCACCGTGGTTTTCCACTCTTCGGGCGTATGCCCCTGCGAATTCGTGATGTTGGTCAGGCTATGGCACGACGAGCAGGTGTCCGAGACGAGTTCCTGAGCGTCGCCCGCAGGCAACTGGACGGCCGCGCGATCTTGCATTTGCTCCTGCCCGCGCGCGGGGAGAACCAAAAGTAGAGAACCCGCCATCATGCAAATCAAAAGTGATTTACGAGACATATCTCCTCCGGCTAGGTGTAGTCACCCCTATCTTAGAAGAACAAGGCCCCCAGTGCGTTACATAAAATTGCATTCGTGGCGGGCCGGAATAGCCCTCCAGCCTGCCACACCGTACAAGCTGCATGGTAACTCAGAAAGGGAGGGTTTCTCCGCGAATTTCTGTCTCATCATTCCGCCGAACGCATTCATGCAGGGAAGTTGATATATAGTGAGAATTCCGGAGGAACTTGTGAAGCCTTTTGCCGTCCTGTGCGTTTTCTGTCTCATTCCGCTCGTCTCATCGGGGCAGAGCAAGCAGTTTGCGTCCAAGCCGCTCGAAATTACAGGAGTGACGGTCATTGACACCACCGGCGCGCCAGCCAGGCCGGATCAAACGGTAGCTGTGGAAGGGGATCGCATCTCGCAAGTCGGCGACGCGAAAAAAGTGCACGCCCCGAAGGGCGCGCAAGTCGTGAACGCGCGCGGCCTGTACGTGATTCCCGGCCTGTGGGATATGCACGTGCATGTCTGGGAGACCGACCGCACGTTTCCGCTTTTTATCGCTAATGGCGTCCTGGGTGTGCGCAATATGGGCGGACATCTGGATGATCTGAAACGCTGGCGCTCGCAAGTCATCAATGGAGAATTGCTCGGCCCGCGCCTGGTGATTTCCGGTCCGCTGGTCGACGGCCTGAATCCTGCGCATCCGGACAGCTCCGTCGTGATCCACGATCCCGCGGAAGGCCGCGCCATCGTCGATTCGCTGAAGCAGAGCGGTGTTGATTTCATCAAGGTGTTCGACAATTTGACGCCGGAAGAATATTACGCCATCGCGGAAGAATCGAAGAATGTGGGCTTGCCCTTTGCCGGACACCTGCCGCGGGGCGTGTGGGCGAGCGACGCCTCGACCGCGGGCCAGCTCAGCATCGAGCACCTGCTCGGCAGCTTGGAAGAATCCTCGAGAAATTTCGATCAAATCGTGCATCTCAACGATTCGCCGCCAGCGAGCCCTGCCGAAAAAGCCGCGCGCGCTTTGGCTTTGCTGAAACTGGAAGTGGACGGCTTCGATCCCGAGCGGCTCAAGATTCTCGGTGAGCTGTTCGTGAAGAATGGAACGTGGCAGGTTCCGACACTCGTTGCAAGAAAGATCGTGCCGTTTCTCAACGATGACGCTATCGCGAAAAATCCGCTCCTTGTGTACATCGGCGCGAAGGATCGGATAGAGTGGAACGAGCGCCGCGATCGCTTGTTGAAGGACAACCCGCCGGAATTCTGGCCAGTGCGCAAAGCCGCGTACCAGGAGGAGCTTGCCATCACGCGCGAATATCACCGCGATGGCGTTTCCATGCTTGGCGGAACGGACGCCGGCGGTCCTCCATTCGTGATTCCGGGATTCGATTTGCACAACGAGCTCGCAACGCTCGTTGCTGCCGGTTTCACGCCGCTGGAAGCGCTGCAATCGGTGACGCTGGACGCCGCGCAATTCCTCGGCCGCGGCGATGATTTTGGCACTGTCGCCAATGGAAAGGCCGCCGACCTCGTGCTGCTAGATGCAAATCCGCTCGACGACATTCGCAATACGCAGAAAATTCGCGCGGTCATCGTCCAGGGAAAATATCTGGATCGCACCGCGCTCGACGCATTGCTGGCGCACGCAAAAGAATTGGCAAGCCACTAACGCGCGATGCGCATAGTAGACAAGCAGACGCAGTAGCGCGTGCGCCAGCGGCTAAAGCCGAAAGCGAAACAGCTGCGTTGTGGCCGGGTTAAAACCCGGCCCTACAAGAAAGTTTATGGGGCACGGCTTCATCCGTGCCGAATCCAATGCCAAAATTGGGGGGCTGCAGCCCCTGACTGTTCCGTTGCTCGCGTAACCAAATGGGGGACTTAAATGAACGAGAGAAAACGCGCGCCCCTCGTCGCCGGTCTGGCTTACTTGGCTTTGACCATCGCCTCACTCTTAATTTGCGCGACGCCCGCTCGAGCGCAAAGCACCGACGCGCTCTATGATAAAGCCAAAACCGAAGGCGCGTTGCTCCTCTACACCGGCGGCCCGACGGCGCCCTGGGACGCTGCGGCCAAGGAATTTTCCGCGCGCTACCCGGGCGTGAAGGTGGCCGTCACCGGAGGATTCAGCAATGTCCTCGACAAAAAGATTGATGCGCAACTCGCCGCGGGCAAGCTCGAGGTCGATCTCGCCATGTTCCAGACGTTGCAGGACTTTGTGCGCTGGAAGCAGCAGGGCGCGCTCTTGGAGTTCAAGCCGCAAGGCTCCGACAAGATCGACTCGAGCTTCAAGGACCCGAGCGGAGCCTATGTCGCCATCCAGATCAATGCGCACAGCTATGCCTACAATCCCAATTTAGTGAAGCTCGAAGACGTCCCGCGCTCGGCCCTCGACTTTCTCAATCCGCGCTTCAAGAGCAAGGTGGTGACCTGCTATCCCGCCGATGACGATGCCACGCTCTACGTCTTCTACACCATCGTACAGAAATACGGCTGGTCCTACATGGACCGCTACATGGCCAACCAGCCGAATTTCATCCAGGGCCATCTCGGCGTAGTGCGCAGCATCGCGTTCGGCGAAAACCTCGTCACGTTTGACACCATCGCCAGCATCAGCATGGACCAGAAAAATCTGGGCCTGGCGCAAGCCGTCGCTTTCCCCGAGTCCGATCCTCTTCCCATCTGGCCCTTCACCGCGGCCATTTTCAAATCCGCGCTGCACCCAAACGCCGCCAAACTTTTCCTGTCGTGGTACCTCACGCCCGAAGAGCAAGCCAAAGCAGGAAGCTGGTCGCCGCGCTCCGACGTCCCCGCCCCCTACGGCTGGAAGCCTATCCTCTCCTACAAGGTGGTCAACACTTACCGCGCTTTCCTCACCAACGCGAAGCAGCTCGAAGAATTGAGGAAGCGTTTCGAAGCCTACACCGGCCCGGTAAAGAATGTGGGCGGGGTTCGCTGAGAATTCGGCGCTTTGCTTTACAACTCCACGCCGATTTTTGGAAGTGGTGGTATCCTGCCATTCGATGCCGGGTGGGTGGTCAGCTGAGCTGCAGACTAGCGGCACGAAATCTTGTCGGGATTCTTCACGATAAGTTCAAAATCGCATTAATATGCTTCAGTTCAAGCGGCAAAGAGTGTGGGTAAAGTGGCGCGGGCTTCAGCCTGTGGGTTTTCGTCCTTGCAAGGACAAAACCCCGCAGGCTGAAGCCCGCGCCACTTGAGCAAATCTAAATTAGCCCAGGAGGGTCACTGTGAGAGCGATTCGTGTGCTGTGTTTCGTCGCGGCGATAATCGTTCCGGCTTTGGCATTAGGCCAGGAGCCGGCCAAGCAGATGCCGAAAATGGGCAGCAAGGAGTGGACCGAACTCGAAAAGACGCTGTGGGATGTGGATCAGCAATGGCTGTGCAGCGCGGGCGCCACTCCTTACCACAAGGATTACAAAGAGTGCGTCGAGTTCCGCAATCAATTTTGGACCGACCAGTTTTTCGAGATTTCCATCAAGGGAAAAGTTCAAACCAAAGCGGAAATGGTTGCCGCACAGAGGGTGGCTCATCCGTCCAAGGGCGTTGGCCCGCATCCCGATGATTTCAAGCTGATGGCGGTGTATGGCAATTTTGCTCTGGCGACCGACCATACGTTTCTGCAGGCCGAAAGCACGGACGGCAAAATTGCCGGCACCGAAACGCGAGTGCTTCGCATGTTCGCCAAAGAAAATGGGAAGTGGAGGCCGGCCGGCGCCGCGCTGGTTCCTATCATTCAGTAACAAGTTTCAGGGCCTAAAAGCCTCTCTTTCGAGACTCTGGTTGTCCGACCTAAAGGTCGGACCTCCTGGAAACCAACTTTATTTTCGATTGTGAGAGACCGATTGAAACTAACGCTGGATCTCGCAGGGGTATCCACTAGGGGATCGCTCGGCGTTCCACCCCATCCAGCCCTCCGTCTTTTTTGGTAAACTTAATTGCAGACCCCACGGCGAGAGGAGGAACGTCATGTCAAGTGAACCTCTCGTGGCAGCAGCCCCCTATCTCATCGAACAGAAGTATCAGGACTATACCCCTGCCCAGCATGCCGTTTGGGCTGAATTGGTCAGCCGGCGCCGCCCGCAGGTGGATGCCTATGCCTGCCGGGAATATCTCGAGGGATACGAAATTATCGGCTTGCAGGATGATCGGCTGCCAAATCTTTACGCGATCAGCGATCGGATCGGTCCCCGAACCGGCTGGAGCACGACACCGGTGAGCGGTTTTCTTCCCGGAGAAGCTTTTTTTGAAATGCTTGCCGCGCGCAAGTTCCCCACAACCACATGGCTGCGCAGCGCCGATTCGCTCGAATATATTCCCGAGCCGGATATTTTTCATGATGTTTTCGGGCATGTCCCGATGCACGCGCATACCGTCTTTGCGGATTTCCTTCAGCACTATGGCAGCATTTGCGCAAAGGCAAAAGACGCGGACATCCTGGAACGGTTGGGCCGCCTGTTTTGGTACACCGTTGAATTCGGGCTAATTCGGCAAGGTGGAAGAATAAAAATTTACGGCAGCGGCGTCATCAGTTCGCATCGCGAGTGCACCAACGTGATCGAAGAAGGTTGCGAGATCAGGGATTTCGATCTGGAAGACGTTCTCGCGACTCCGGTCAAGGTTGACGAGATTCAGAAGAGGCTTTTCGCGATCGAGAGCTTCGATCAAATCTACGAGGCCGTGCAAGAGGCCGAGAAGCGATTGCTGGCGAGTTAGCCCAAGTTTGTCGCAAGCCACTTGTACAAAATCCTTCCGCTCGTTCAATCCCAACTCGCTATGATCCGGCAGGGCGAGTATCGCGGGGCGGGAGCCCGCGCTACTGGAATGTCCCGAATTCAATTTGGCGGGCCAGCGGCTTGGAGCACGGCGTGAAAATGGATATGATGTGTCGGCTCAGTACAAATCAATACGCGAGGACAAGCCGATGGAAACGATACGCAAAGAAAACGTTACTCTGCAGGTCGCCGATGGAACTTCCATGAACGCTTACGTTGCCGCTCCGGCGGAAGCAGCAAAGGCTCCGGGCTTGCTGGTGTTTCAGGAGGCGTTCGGCGTGAACGCGCACATCCGCGATGTGGCGGACCGCTTCGCGAAGCAAGGCTACGTTGCGATCGCGCCGGAACTGTTTCACCGCACAGGGCCGGGGTTTGAAGGCGTCTACTCGAATTTTCCGGCCTGCATGCCGCACATGCAGGTGCTCACGCCCGAAGGCTTGATCGCCGACGCGCGCGCGGCGTTTGACTGGCTGCAAAAAAATCCGCGCGTCTTGCCGAACGCCACGGCCAGTGTCGGCTACTGCATGGGCGGACGCGTGTCGTTTCTTGCCAACTCGGAGATTTCCTTGAAGGCGGCGATTTCGTTCTATGGCGGAGGGATCGCTCCGGCGCTCCTGCCGCGCGCCGCCCAGCAGCATGGGCCGATTCTCTTTTTCTGGGGCGCGCTCGATTCCCACATTCCCAAGGAGCACATTCGCGCGATCATGGACGCCATGCAGGAAGCGAAGAAGACCTACGTTAATGTCGAATTCTCCGACGCCGACCACGGATTTTTCTGCGACGCGCGTCCAAGCTACAAGGAAACCGCGGCGAAGCAAGCCTGGGAACTGGCGCTGAAGTTTCTTTCCACATACGTGAAGGGGGAAAAGTTTATGACTGGTGGCTAGTGAACAGTGAATAGTGACTGGTGACTAGTGATTCGTAACTCGCGCCAGAGATCCGAGGCCGATGATCTCAAAAGAGAAAAATATTTCCAGGTGGTTTTCACCAGTCACCAGTCACTGGTCACCAGTCACACAAGGGGGGCGCATGGACCAACGCTTACTGGACACTCTGGCGATCAAGGAGGTGGTCGAAAACTGGGTCGTGTACCGCGACTCCGGCGACTGGGAACGGTTTCGTACTGTGTGGCACGAGGAAGGCGTCATGATGGCGACATGGTTTCAAGGGTCCTTCGAGGAGTTCATCCGAGTCAACAAAGAGGGTTGGAACAAGGGCGTCAGCATATTGCATTTGCTTGGAGGAACGTCGGTCGAAATCGCGGTCACCCGCGCCATCGCGCAAACGAAGATGACGATTTCGCAGCGCGCGCCGGTACACGGCGTCCTGGTGGACGTTCTTTGCACAGGCCGCTTCTACGATTTCTTTGAAAAACGAAACGACCGCTGGGCCATTGTTCTACGGCGGCTCTTCTATGAAAAGGACCGCATGGATCCGGTCGATCCGTCGAAAACCGTGCAACTCGATCCGAAGATTCTCGCGCAATTTCCCGAAGGTTACAGGCATCTGGCCTACCTGCAATCAGGCCTCGGATTCAAGGTCAAGGTGGATATGCCCGGACTAAGAGGTCCCGACGCCGATGCGCTCTACGCGCTGGGAAAGAAATGGCTGGCGGGCGGGCCGCTTTGAAGGCAACAAGCCAGTCCAACAACACAGGCGAGCGACTTAATTTCAGGGATCAAAAATCTCGAAGACTATCAGCGGGTACTCTACGACGATATATCTGTATCGCATTGCGGCAGCACTACCGGTGAGCTGTCCCCCCGCGCAAGAGCTTCAAATGTCGCAGCGGTAGTCGAGCGAGCCGTGGCTACCAAACTCTCTACATGGAGGAGCCGTACAGCAATGCCAAACTCTCCGAAGGCCAACTGTTCGACCCTCACCACCTCACCCAAGTACTCCAGGTTGAAACATCCAAATGCCGGAATTACGTGCAATTGAATTCCTGGCTGGTACGTATCCCTCTCCGTGATGAAATAGAACCCGCTGCGGCTGAGGTCCCTCATGCTGCGCACTTCCTCGAAATAAGCGTCTCCTGAATCGGCTCTTTGGACGTAGACGAGCCGATCGACTTGGACGCGAGGCTCGCGACGCCGGTCGGACCGATCCGACGAAGCCTCTTCCTGTTTCAGGGAAAAAATCCTCTGTTGCAGCTCATTCACGGCAGACTTCCTCAATGCTCCTGGCTCTGCGCTATTGCAGATGGAGCCCTCGGCTATTTCCTCGTTTCGAGAGAGTAGATTACGGTTCGCCTCTGTTGGCGTCCATAGTGCGCTGGTACTATCCGGTATGCCCCAATAGTTTGCGCATTATGGGAGGGCGCTGCAGTTGCAGATCACCGCAGAATCAAAACGGCGGGAACTACGCAACGTTTAAATTTCTAAACTTCTAAACTTCCTTCGCCTTCCTGATGAGGGCCCGGGGTGAGTACGCATTCGCTTTGTACTGGCTCAGCATGCGATGGGTGTTGAAGAAGCTGGCGTTCAGGGAGATGCACGATCTCATGACGTGCGCGTAAGCTTCGGGCGCCCGGTAGAACATGGGAACGATCTGGTGTTCGAGCTTGTCGTACATCGAGGCGACCTCGGCCGCGGATTCATCGCCGACGATCTTGCTGTCGTAACCGATGGCCCAGCCGGTGACGCCCTCGACGCAGCCCTCGACCCACCAGCCGTCCAGCACGCTCAGGCTGGGAACGCCGTTCAGGGCCGCCTTCATGCCGCTCGTGCCGGAAGCCTCCTGCGGACGCTGCGGCGTATTCAGCCAGAGATCGACGCCGGAGGTGATGATCTTGGCGAGCGCCATGTTGTAGTTCTCAAGATAAACGATTTTGATATTGTCATTTAATCCTACCGCGGCCTGAATCACGCGCTGGATCAACGCTTTTCCTCCTGCATCGTTGGGATGGGCTTTCCCGGCATACAAAATCTGAATCGGGCCGGCCGAGCGAGCGATGGATTTGAGGCGGTCGATGTCCTTGAACAGCAAGTCCGCCCGCTTGTAAGTCGCCGCGCGGCGGGCGAAGCCGATGGTCAGCACCGAATCGTCCAGCTGAACTGCGGTGCGCTTCAGAACTTCTTTGATCAGCGCCACCTTGGCCAGACAATGCGCCTTGCGGATTTCCTCGATTGGAATCCCGACGGCGTAACGCATATACGCGTTGTCGCGGCGCCATTCGGGAATCTCGCGATCGAACAATTCCTGAAATTGCGGCGATGCCCAGGTGGCCGCATGTACCCCGTTGGTAATCGCGTGGATGGGAAATTGAGGGAACATGTGCTGCGAGACTTCGCCGTGGCGCATGGCCACACCGTTCACATACCGGGAGAAGTGAATGGCCAGGTCCGTCATGTTGAGCATATTCGCGTTGGCGAAGCCCGACTGCTGCAACAAACCGGTCCTGTATTCTCCAAGCACCTGGTGCACCAGGTCCCAGGGAAACCGGTCATGGCCCGCTTCCACTGGGGTATGCGTTGTAAAGACACAGCGGCGGCGCACGACTTCGATGTCCGCCTCCACGGCCACCGTATACTTGCGAAGCTTGAGCTGCTCCTCCAGCATCGCCAGGGTGAGGAACGCGGCGTGCCCTTCGTTCATGTGGTAGCTTCCGATTTGCGAAACATTCAGGTGCCGCAGCAGAGTGATGCCGCCGATCCCGAGCAGCACTTCCTGGCAGATGCGATGGCGCTGGTCACCAGAGTAGAGCGCATCGGTCAGAGTCCGGTCATAATCGGAGTTTTCGGGCAGGTCCGTATCCAGCAGGTAAACTGGCACAATGAATCCGGACAGGCCGTGGATGCTATAACGCCAGGCGTGGACGTGGACGTCACGGTCCTCAATGCGAACGGTAAACGCCACCTCGACCGAGGGAAGCACGGTTTCCGGTTGCCACGGATCAGGCTCCTCGACTTGGTTGCCTTCGTGGTCCAGGCGCTGCCGGAAATAGCCGTTTCTGTACGCTAACGAGATCGCCACCATGGGCAATTCCAGGTCGGCCGCCGATCGCAGCATATCTCCCGCCAGGATGCCCAAGCCCCCGCCATAGGAAGGGATCGCCGGGTCCAGGGCGATCTCCATGCAAAAATAGGCAATCTTTGGTGTGCTCTTCTCCGTCACCATAGGGGAATCATAGCATCGGGGGCACTTTGACACCCCTAGTCGATCTCGGCGGAGGTTTCGTAATCTGCATTGATCCTTAGAGAATGAGGGCGGGGTGAAAAGGTGGGTCAAATGCCCCCTATTCTACTGCTTTTGCCCCGAACGGGACCGCATCCATAGCGCAACCCGGCGTACAATGGACGCCGAAGTTGGGGGTCGGTTCAGCCGGGGTTCAGTAGGTCGGGTTTCAGCCGGTCTGGGTTTGCTATGGTTTCGGCATCTAAAGCTGAGACAGGTTGTCCTTCGCGAAACTCAGGGCAAAAAGCCTGTCCTACTAACCGGATCCAGGAGGAGAAAATGCGTCACGCGATTCTGGGAGCAGGCGGCGTCGGAGGGCTAATTGGCGTGGCGCTGGCGAAGTCGGGTGAGTCCGTCACGCTAGTGCTTCGGCCGGAGGCGTTGAAAAACTACCCCGCGGAGCTTTCGCTTGAGAGCCCCCTTGGCTCCTTCAGCGTTCCTGTGGATCGTGTTGCCAGCGTCGCGGCGCCCTACGATGTGTTGTGGATCACGGTGAAGGCCACGCACCTGGAATCCGCGCTGCGCAACGTCACGGTTGATCCCAAGCAAATTGGCGCCGTCGTTCCCCTGTTGAATGGGATTGACCACGTCGCATTGCTGCGAGCGCGCTTTGGACATGATCGAGTCGTCCCGGCAAGTATTGGCGTCGAGGCGGAACGGGTCGCTCCCGGCAGGATCATTCATCGGGGGATGGCTGTACGCCTTTCCTTCTCCTCCATCGGCGAAAGCAGGCTCGCGAGCACGGTGGAGGAATTCAAGAAATTTGGCTTTGCCTGTCAATTCGTCGAGGACGAGATGAGGATTCTTTGGACGAAACTGTCATTCCTTGCCCCGTTTGCGCTCACGACCAGCGCTGCCGGGCTGACCATCGGCGAAGTGAATCGCGATCCGGTGTGGCGAAAGAGACTGGAAGCCGTGGCTCGCGAAGTCGCCGCCGTGGGCACGGCAAGCGGGACACCGCTCGATGCTTCGATGATCATCCAATTCTTCGACAAAACGCCGCAGGGAGGGCGCAGTTCGATGCAGAAGGACGTCGCCGCCGGCAACCCGCCCGAAGTGGACGCGATCGCCGGGCCAATCTTGCGCCACGCGGAGGAGCATGGGATCGACGTGCCGGTCACGCGCGAATTGGCGGGAATGATTCGGCGAACCTCCGGGGCCGCCAAAGCAGCGGAAAGATAGCCGCTCTTGCTATCGGTGCTTTCGGGAAAAATTCTATGCATGAAAATGCGCCCGTAATGCGAACGTTTCAAAACCGTTGACACTTCCAAAAGGCTCCCGATACACTGGATTTACCAGCCCGCCGAAGTACATTTTCTCGGAGGAAAAATGAAAAAGTCCTTGCTGCTCTTCCTCGGCTTTCCATTCGCATTCCTGTTCACCTTGGCGTTTGCGATTCCCCGGTCCGCTATCGCACAGGACCACGTCGTAGCTCCATCGGATATTCAAAAGGATTTGGCGGCCTCCTCCTCTGCACGACAAAAGAACGAGACTCAACTGGAAAATTTTGTTTCCTCCCCGGAAGCCCAACGCGCCATGAAATCCGCGCACCTGGATGCGGGCCAGGTCAAGAATGCCATTCCGAATCTGAATGATGAGGAGTTGGCGGACTTGTCCGCGCGCGCGCAGAAAGCTCAGGAGGATTTTGCCGCCGGCAAGCTGAGTGACCGTGACCTCATCATCATACTAATTGCCATCGTCGCTTTGATTCTGATCATCGTGGCGGTGCGCTGAAATATGAAGGCGCGCGCCATTATTTTCTTCTTCCTGATCTGTGCTGCGAGCGTTGTCTCGGTTCTCGCCGCGCAGCCGCCGAGACTGTGGATTGACGTCCCCTTTGTGGCCCAGACCCGGGACGGCTGCGGATCGGCCGCCATTTCCATGATCATGCAATACTGGGAGAGACGAGCGGGGCAAGCCGTAACGAACTCGGCGGACCCGGAACGAATTCAAGCAGCGCTATACTCCGCCTCCGGGGGTGGTATTCCCGCTAGCCGGATGCGAGAATATTTTCAGGCCTCTGGTTATAAAGCCTTCGCATTCCGGGGGAACTGGAGCGACCTGAAGCACCACGTTCAAGAAGGACGGCCTCTGATCGTGAGCCTGAAGGCCAGCGGGCCGCTTGGACCACTCCATTACGTCGTGGTCGTGGGAATCGACCCGGAGCGGGGCTATGTCTATATGAACGACCCCGCGCAGCAAAAATTGTTGCGAATTTCGCGGGAGGGATTCGAATCCGAATGGAATCCCACGCACGATTGGACCCTTCTGGCCGTACCGCAGTCGGGCGATTAAACTTCGCTGTCCTGCTTGTTCTGTCTCTATTTCTCCTGCCGGCCGCAGTCTTCCCGCAGTCGGGATCTCCAGGCGAGGAACGCGTATCCCGGATCAAGGAGATGTACGACGCGCGGCGGTGGAGCGACGTCGTCCGGGCGGTGCCGGAAGCGGATAACGAGGACCCCGATTTGCAGATGTATCGGGCCCTTTCTCTCGCCAGGCTGGAACGCTGGGATGAGGCCCGGCACACACTCGAAGCTGGCGCTGCCCGGCATCCGCGCGACTCGCGTTTCTTCGTCGAGCTTGGAGGGATCGCCTATCGCCAGTCTAATTTTTCTCTCGCCGCGCGAGACCTTCGACACGCGTTAAATATCCAGCCGCAAGACGACTACGCCAACAATTTTGTGGCCTCGATTTATTTTCTCGACGGCAATCTGGAAGCCGCTCTGAAATATTGGAATCGGGCGGGCCGGCCCGTACTCGCCGACCTCAAATTCGACCCGCAGCCGAAACTAAATCCGCTGGTTCTTGATCGCGCCGTGCAGTTCTCTCCTGGAACCGAGTGGAGGCGCGGCCAATTTCTCCTTTTACGATCACGCCTCGAGGCCCTCGGTCTCTACTCCGGCGTTCTTTTTGACCTCAAGACGCTGCCCGATGACACTTTTGATTTGACCATTCACGCTCCCGAGAAGAACGGCTTGGGGAGCGCGAAATTGGAGGGCGCCCTTTCGCTCTTGCGAGGCTTGCCGTATTTGACAATCTATCCGGAATTTTACAATCTGGGCAAGAGCGGATTGAATTGGCGCTCGCTGGTTCGTTGGGATGATCAAAAACGGCGGCTCTTCTCCGAAATCGCTGCGCCGCTTGTGAGCAGTCCCGCGATGCGCTACCGGATCTATCTGGACAGTCGCAATGAAAATTGGGGCCTTGCGAACACACTCTTACCATCCATGCCTTCGCTCTCCGCTTTGAAAATGAAAAAGGCCGCCGCCGGCGCGGAACTTCAATTGATCCCTGGCGAGCGGTGGCGTTGGAATGTCGGAGTCGAATATTCGTACCGCGCTTTCAGCAACCTGATTTCAATCCCTGCGCAGTCGGTTTCATTTTTCACAAACGGATCCTCTCTTGCCCTCCATGCCGGAGCGGAACATGCGCTGCTTCGGTTTCCGGAAAGCAGATTAACGCTCGATTCGGCCGTGTCGGGAGAATTCGGGACATTCTTTCAGAATCCGCTCGGAAGATATGGCCGAGTGGAAGGTTCCTTCACCGGGCATTGGTTCCCGAAGGCTCGCGGAAATGACTATGAAATTCAAGCCGGCGTGAAAGGTGGTGGGACATTTGGAATGGTGCCGTTCGACGAGCTATTTACGATTGGTTTCGAGCGGGATAACGATCTGTTCCTGCGCGGCCACCCGGGGCTTTCCAACGGACAAAAAGGAGATGCCCCGCTGGGCCGCAATTTTGTTCTGGTGAATTCTGAGATCGATAAAATCGCGTATCACAACGGACTCTTCACGGTGCGCCTGGGCCCGCTTCTCGATACGGGCCGGATTTACGATCCTTCCGGATATTTTGGTACGAGGAATTGGCTTTGGGACACTGGTTTGCAAGCGAAGATTCGCGTTCTTGGCAGCTTCGAATTCGTACTCGGCTACGGCAAGGATCTGCGCACCGGAAACAATTCGTTTTTTACGAAAGTATCCCGCTGAAAGAAATTTTTCCCGATCGGAAGCGCCAACGCGCCCGGGCTATTCCCCGGGCGCTGCGGCCTTGGCCTGCTCCGGATGCGAAAGGGGCATGGCCACCAGATGTTCGGAAAGGAACCAGACCTGCAATTCGTTGCCGCGAATTACATCGCTCACCAGCAGATCGTTGGTTCCGTCGTCGCCGACTTCGGAGGCCTCCCGGGCCATCGTGCGCGCTTCTTTCAGGATGAATTCATGCGCTTCGAGAAGGCGTGAAATCTGCACGGGAACTTCTTCTCTGCCGCGGGGCGGCCGGGGAATGATAGTAGTTTCCGCGACGTCCGCCGCCATGGCGATGCTGACGCCGCCCAGGAGTTGAATCCGCTCGGCGATGGTGTCGACGAGTTCGTCCTGCTCGCCGTGATGCTTGTCAAAGAGCAAATGAAGTTGGTAAAACGTGGCGCCCGCGACCTGCCAATGATGCTTCTTGTACATATCGCGCAAAGTCATGGTGTCAGCGAGGATTTGGTTCAGATTGTTGATACTTGATTCACAGGCTGTCTCATCGAGGGCGATCGGCAATTTGGCGATTTTTCCGAAGGGCTGAATTTCCTTGGCGTGCTGGTGCAGGACCGGCTTGGCGCGTTGCGCGCCTGCTTCCAGTTGGCTGATGCGGGTTCCAACATCCCGTTTCCTGGTGTTCATCGGACGCCTCCTTGAATTTCTGCGGTAGCGGACAGGGTCACTTCCCGTATACGCCCGCCTCCCGCCTCTGTCAAGCAAAGTGGGAAAGTGCCGTACAGACATGGAGGCACAGAGAAACGCGGAAGATATCTTGCAATTCCTCTTCCAGTTCCTCGTGCCTCTATGTCTGGTTCCTTAGATTTTCTCTGTGTCCTCTGTGTTGAACATTTTGAACTTGGACTAGTAAGGGAGAAGCACGGAGTCGATCACGTGGATTACGCCGTTCGATTGGATGACGTTCGAGATGGTGACCTTGGCCATCCCGCCCTTTTCGTCGGTGAGGACGATGTCACTGCCATGCATGCTGGCCCACAGCTTGCCGCCGCTTACGGCAGTCAACTCGGCCTTGCCGTTACCCGCCTTGATTGCCCTGGCAATCTCTTTCGAGTCCATTTTCCCGGACACCACATGATAGGCGAGAATTTTCGTGAGCGTGGCTTTGTTTTGCGTCATCAGCAGCGTATCCACCGTGCCTGCGGGAAGCTTCGCGAACGCTTCATTCGTCGGTGCGAACACGGTGAACGGTCCGGGCCCTTCCAGCGTGTCCACCAGGCCGGCAGCCTTGACGGCGGCCACCAGCGTCGTGTGATCGTCGGAGTTCAAAGCGTTCTGAACGATATTTTTCGACGGGAACATCTCATGCCCGCCCACCATGGGATTATTGGCGGCCAGGATGGCGGATGCCGCAACCAGCGTGATGGCCCACATCTGTGCGAATTTTTTCATTCTGTTTTCCTCTCTTCCAATTGTGATTTGCCCTGCAGCTTGTACTACGAGGTCCGCGCGGGATTGGATGAGGCGTTCGCCGTATTTTTTAAGCCTTGAAAGGTTGCAAGAGTGAGCGCGAACGTAAATCGCATGGCCAGATTTCTGGTGACCTGCTCTATCGCGTGCTATCATTGCGAAATTGCCGCAGTGCTTTTCTGCCATGTTTGGAAGGGTGGAGGGATTGATGCGCTCGTATCAACGGTATTTCTTCTGGTTTGCAGCGCTCGCTATCGCCGCGTGGACCGCGCCGCGCGCTTTCGTGTTCGCTGGGGATACGCCTCCGCTAAAATTGGTTCAAACCATCGAGCTCAAGGATATTCGCAGCGGCGTGCCCGACGTTTCGGCGGATCAGCTCGCCAAGAATCTGACGACAACGCGCATGGTCGGCGTTCAGAACCATTTCGACCACCTGACGTCCGATCTGAAAAACAACCGCCTGTTCGTCGTTCCGGAAGATAACAAGTCGATCGAAGTCTACAACATTCGTTCGGGCAAATTTGTCCACAGCATCAAGGGAATCGGCGTCGGGCATTCGGTGGTGTATCGCGCGGACATCGACAGAATTTTCGTGACCGACGGCTCCGACGGCGATTTGAAAATCTTCAACGGCGCCACCTACGAACTGCTGAAGACGGTGAAGCTCCTGGCAGACTCGGATGCAACCGGTTATGACCCCGTGACGCACTACCTTTACATCGCGGACGGCGGGCTGGATGCCAAACTCAATTACACCTTCCTCGAAATCGTGAACACGGATACGGGCGAGCACGTGGGCCAAATCAAGATTGATTCCAATCGCCTGGAAGCCATGGTGGTCGAGAAATCGGGATCCCGGCTGTTCCTGAATATGACCGAAAAGAATTCTATCGGCGTGATTGACCGCAAGAAGCAGGCCGTTGCTGCGGTCTGGCCGCTTACCTGTAAGGTGAATGCGTCCGTCGCCATAGACGAAATACATCACCGGCTTTTCGCCGCCTGCCGCGACGGAAACATGAACGTGCTGGATTCCGACACCGGAAAAGTGCTGCAGAATCTCCCGATCTCCACCGGCGTGGACGACATGGTGTTCGATCCCGCAAGCCAGAGAGTTTACGTGGCCGCCGGCGAAGGTTTCGTCAACGTCTTTAAGGAGATTGCCCCGGACCACTACGAAGTCATCGGTAAGGTTCCCACTGGCCCGCTGGGCAAGACCGGTCTATTGGTGCCCGCATTGAACGAGTATTTTGTGGCCGTGCCACCGCACGGAGATAAGTGCGCCGAGGTTCTGGTTTTCGCTGTGCGGTGAGTCGCGCAGCCATTCCCGGCTTTGAGGGGCTCTCGATCGCCGGTAGCGTGGGGATCCGTGAACTTACAGAAAACCGCACAGGCAAGAGTGCCTGTGCTACTTAGCGCCGATGGCGCGCCGCAGCCGCTAATCATAACTTTAGAGTGGATCGCATGGGTCTGGCCAAGCATTCAGCCTTCGCCTCCCACTTCAATTACCCCGCTTCCTTCGCATTTTTGGCACTCGCCGCTGCCGCTGCATGAGGCGCAGGATAATTCATCTCCGTGTCCGCCCAGCATGCCGTAGACATTTTCTCCCGGCATCTTCCCTAAGCCGTGACACACCGGACAATTCCCGTCGCCCGGAGAGTCGCAATCGAGACACATATAGGCGGACATGCGGCACCTCCCACCATTTTCGGGAATTGTGCTCGCGTTTCGCTCCAGTGTCAAACCACTGCTGATTTCGAGGGGTTGAGTAGCGTAGGCTTCAGCCTGCGGGTTTTAGTCCTTGCAAGGACGAATCGCAAAAAACTTGAAGGCCGCGGTCGTTGAATTTTAAGTGCCGCAAACGCGCATGTTGAAACCCGCGCCACTCCCAGAAATACGATAGGATATTCCGCAGTACGGAAAGGAGAGGGAATTCGTGCCGCCATCATCTCTCGCCGGGAAAGTAGCGCTGGTGACCGGAGCCGCCAAACGCATCGGCCGAAGCGTGGCCCTGACCCTCGCGTCGGAAGGGGCCGACGTAGCCGTCAATTATCGCAGCTCGAAGGGCGAGGCGGAGGAAGTCGTTGCGGAAATCGCGGCGCTCGGCAGACGCGCGGCGGCGTTTCGGGCCGATGTCGCGAAAAGGGAGGATGTGACCGCGATGTTCGCCGCCGTAGAAAAGGAATTCGGACGGCTGGATATCCTCGTCAACAATGCCGGAATGTTCTTTCCCGCGAAGTTTGAGGAGCTAACCGAGGAGCAGTGGGATCGCATTCTCGACGCAAATCTAAAATCGCAATTTTTGTGTTCCCAGGCGGCAACTCCAATGCTGCGGCGCGGCGGGCATGGCCGGATCATCAACTTCGCGTCGCTCGGCGGCCTGCTGGCCTGGCCGGCCTACACGCATTACTGCGTATCCAAGGCCGGCGTCATCATGCTGACGCGTTGCCTCGCGCGCGCCCTCGCCCCCGAAATCACGGTGAACGCGATCGCCCCCGGCACGATTTCATTTCCCGGCGATGCTCCGGAACTTGCGGAGGATTTCATCCGCCGCGCGCCTTTGCGCCGAACAGGAACGCCGCAAGATATCGACGACGCCGTCGTGTTTCTCGCCCAGTCCGCGTTTGTCACCGGACAAGTGTTCGTCGTCGATGGCGGAAGATCTCTCGCGTAGGACGGGCTTCAGCCTGTTTGCTTTTGAATTTCTTTAAATTCAATGAAGAATGAAAATGCGAGGGCCGGGCTGCTTGGCAACATTGCCTTGATCAGTCAGAAAACCAGTCAGGCTGAAGCCTATCCTAGCTCAGGCATATCCAGCGGAATCGCGCGCAACGCGAGCAGGGCGACGAATTTCTGGTCGGCTTCCAGGAAATCATATCGAGGCAGCGCCGAGGGATCGGCCCACTCGAACCCTTCAAATACCAGATTTTGCAGCGCGGCGGCAGGATCGACGTTTACCTGAAAGAAAATCACTTCGAGTTCCGCCTGAGATTCGCGGTAGCGGTGCCGCGCCCGAAAAAGCTCCCTGCCGATCCCGGCCTCGATTCCGAGTTCTTCGCGAAGTTCGCGCGCCAGGGCATCCTGGGGGATTTCGCCGGGTTCGACTTTGCCGCCCGGGAATTCCCATTGCAGCCCGTGCGAATCGTCGCGACGCCGCTGGCAGACCAGAATCTTGGAATCGCGCAGGATCAGCCCCGCAACGACCGTAAGTTCCGACTTCCTTGATTTCTCCGGTGCAGACTGGGGTGCGCCGACGTTCATAATGTTTATGAGAACAGCGGATTCGGCTTCTCGAGATTGATTTCGAGATCCTGGACGGCCTTTTGCACAACCGCCGACTCGATTTTCCCTTCGCGGAACAACTCATACAGTGTGGCGAGCGCAATGAATCGCGCGTCCACTTCGAAAAAGTCCCGCAGGGCCGCGCGGCTTTCGCTGCGGCCAAACCCGTCGGTACCCAGCGAGGCGAGCCGCCGCGGCGTCCACCGGCTGATGAGATTGGGCAGCGCCTTGAGGTAATCCGAGGCCGCAACCAGCACGCCGTCCGAATCCGCGAGGCACTCGGTAACATACGGCACGCGCGGTTTTTCGCCCGCATGCAAAAGATTCCAGCGTTCCGTATCAATCCCGTCGGTGTATAGAGATTTGTAGCTCGTGACGCTCCACACGTCCGCGGACACGCCGTATTTTTCCGCCAATATTTCCTGGGCCGTCAAGGCCTCGCGCAGAATGGCCCCGCTGCCGAAAAGTTGCGCGCGCAGCTTCGACTTCCCGTTTTCCGATGCGCGGAATTTGTACATGCCCTTGAGGATCCCGTTTTCAATGCCCGCGGGCATGGCAGGCATCGCGTACGGCTCGTTCATTACGGTGATGTAATAAAAAATGCTTTCGCCGTCCTTGTACATGCGGCGGATGCCGTCCTGGATGATGACGGCAATTTCGTAGGCGAACGCGGGATCGTACGCGCGCATCGTCGGAATCGGCAGCGCCAGAATGTGGCTGTTGCCGTCCTGGTGCTGCAGTCCTTCGCCCGCCAGGGTCGTCCGCCCCGCCGTCCCGCCCAGCATGAATCCGCGACAGCGCATATCCGCCGCGGCCCAAATAAAATCGCTGATGCGCTGCAGTCCGAACATCGAATAGTAAATAAAGAAGGGAATGGTATTGATGCCATGCGTGGCATAGGCGGAACCCGCGGCAATAAACGAGGCCATCGAGCCCGCTTCGGTGATGCCTTCTTCGAGGATTTGTCCGTCCTTGGCTTCCTTGTAGTAAAGCAGCGTGTGAACGTCTACGGGCTCGTAGAGCTGCCCGCGGCTGCTGTAGATACCTACCTGCCTGAACAACGATTCCATTCCGAACGTGCGCGCCTCATCGGGGACGATGGGAACGACCAGCTTCCCGATTTCAGGGTCCCGCAGCATCTGGCGCAGCATGCCGACAAACGCCATGGTCGTCGAGACTTCGCGGCCATCGCTGCCGGAGCGAAATTCGCGGAACAGCGCGTCATGGTCCGCGACGATCGGCTGGGACCGCACCTTGCGCGCCGGAGAATAACCGCCCAGCGCCTGCCTGCGCGCGCGGATGTATTGGATCTCGCGGCTGTCTTCGGGCGGAAGATAGAACGGCGTTTCAGCTAGTTGCTCGTCACTGATCGGAATGCCGAAGCGCGAACGAAATTCGCGCAGCTCCTCTTCATTGAGCTTTTTCTGCTGGTGCGTGATGTTGCGTCCCTCGCCGCTCTCGCCGAGGCCATAGCCCTTGATCGTCCGCGCGAGAATGACGGTGGGAGAACCCTTGTGTTCAAACGCCGCTTTGTAGGCGGCATAAACTTTGCGTGGGTCGTGCCCGCCCTGGCGCAGCGTTCGCAGCGCTTCATCCGGAAGGTCCTCGACCATTTTCAGAAGCCGCGGATCGCCTCCGAACACTTGTTGGCGAACGAACGCGCCGGATTCGACGGTGATCTTTTGCATTTCGCCGTCCACCATTTCGCCCAGGCGCTTGGCCAGCAGCCCGTCGATGTCCCGCTCAAACAGGGGATCCCAGTCGCTGCCCCACAGCACCTTGATGCAATTCCAGCCGGCGCCGCGGAAGGCGGCTTCCAGTTCCTGCACGATTTTTCCGTTGCCGCGCACCGGGCCATCGAGCCGCTGCAGGTTGCAATTGACGACGAAAATAAGGTTATCCAGATTCTCACGTGAAGCAAGAGTAATCGCGCCCAGACTTTCCGGTTCGTCCGTCTCGCCGTCCCCGAGAAAAGCCCAGACCTTCGCGTCCGTGGCGGGTTTCAGGCCGCGGTCTTCCAGATAGCGGTTGAACCGCGCCTGGTAAATGGCCATGAGCGGGCTGAGCCCCATGGACACGGTGGGAAATTCCCAGAAATCCGGCATCAGCCAGGGATGCGGATAGGAAGACAACCCGCCGCCCTCGCGAAGTTCACGCCGGAAGTTTTCCAGCTGTTTCGGGGACAGGCGCCCTTCCAGAAACGCGCGCGAGTAGACGCCGGGAGAAGCGTGTCCCTGGAAGTACACGGTGTCGCCCTCGAACTCCTCGGTGCGTCCCCGGAAGAAATGATTGAAGCCGACCTCAAACAGCGTCGCAGCGGAAGCGTACGTGGAAATGTGGCCGCCAATGCTGTGGTCGATGCGGTTGGCGCGAACCACCATGGCCAGAGCGTTCCACCGCACCAAGCTCTTGATGCGGCGCTCGATTTCCTGATCGCCCGGAAAGATGGCCTGCTTTTCAAAGGAAATGGTGTTCAGGTAGGGAGTGTTGGCGGTGAAGGGAAGCGCGATCCCCAGAGATTGTGCGTGGCCGCGAAGCCGGTCCAGCAAAGTGATCGCGGATTCCTGGCCTTCTTCGCGTACCACCTGGTTGAAGGACTCTACCCACTCTTGTACTTCCTGGGGATCCATGCCGAGAACGTTGGTGTCGGTGTCTCTATCCATAATTTCTTGCCCTCATGCTCGCTGGGCCTCTATGACTACAGTTTACGCCCGATCTTCCACCCGGCCGTAGAAAATCCGTGCGCCATTCAAAGTTCGGCTGACAAGGCTACGTGGCTTGTTAGCGGTTGGCGCTGCCGGTGGGCGCCGATTCAACTGCGCCGGAGTGAATTCGAGCGCTCATCCTGGGCACAAGCTGCGCCGGATGTGGCCGCAGCGGAAGAAGTCCTTGCGCCGGTGCACAATAATATCTTAGCAGGTCCGGCAAATCGTGCAATTGCATTTCGCGGTTGAGAAGCGCGAGCTTCAGCCTGCGGGGGTTGGTCCTTGCAAGGTTTAACCTGACAGGCTGAAGCCTGTGCCACTAATACCCGCAGTCGCGCTCGATCAATTGCGGCCGGCGCTCAGAGCGGGAGCGGGGTAGTCGGGGAGTTTGTCCTTGGTGTTGTCAGCGCGCTTGACCTCGAGCTCATCAAACAGGACCGAAGGACTCACAATCGCCATGAACGGCACGCCGGTCCGATTGCTTACGAGGGGATCGTCGCCCGCAGCCACCAGGTCGCTGCGCAATGCGCGAATGTCCAGCTCGTTGAAAATCGCCCCGCGCACGAGTTCCTCATGCCCGTCGTTCGTCCACACACGGTAGAGCATGCGCGGTGACAGGCGCGGCCCGAGCGTGTCCACGAAATATCCGTATTTCAATCCGCGCGTGCGGCATTCGTCGAGGAGCTGCTTTTTGAGTTCCTCGCGCGTGTTGGTCTTGGCCGGCCGGAAAAACAAATTGCCGGGCGCGGGCGCCGTGTTGCCATTGCCGGAAGCGCGGCCATGGCCATTGGAAGCGGGGAAATCGCGAATCGGCACTCGTCCGATCAAATAGTTCACCAGCGTTCCTTTATCCACCACAGTGACCGGAGCGGCGGGAACGCCTTCATCGTCGACCTTGTAGCTTCCGCCCAGCCCGTGTCCGGCAAACGTGTCCAGCGTGGGATCGTCCACAACAGAAATGAAATCGGGCAGAACGCGGGCCTTCCAGCTGCTGGCAAACGCGCCGACCGTGCGAGCGGACCGGCCCGGCAGGGGACGCCGCCCCAGTACGTTCGGCACGATCAGATCGAAAAACATGTCGGTCGCGGCATCGTTTGAGAAAAGCACCGGGCCGCGGTATTCCTCGTCCGCCATGGGCGCCTCGCGCAAAGTTTTCATGTCTACGACCAGTTTGACCGCGTCGGCCTGGAATTCGTCGGGCGTCGGAAGCTCCTCGATGTGGTTGGCCGTGAATTGCGGGGCGCGATCCAGTCTCATGCCGTCGGGCGCCTGTTCACTCGCGCTCAACGTAATCTGGTAATGCGCGGATCCATGCCGGGTGACCGTGCCTTCGGTATTCACGAAATACTGGGAAAACACGGTGAAGTTCAAGCTGGCCAGGAACGATTGAATCTGCGGGTCGCTCCTGTAAACGGAAGTCGCGGACTCCAGCATTTTCGTCCATTTGTCCGGATCCACAGCAAGCTTTGCCACCGGCCCAACGGACAAGACCGGCTCGGCCTTGGCGAAATCGTCCACAGGATCGTCGATGTTCAGTTGTTTGAGCTGCGCTTTTTTGTTGGAGAAAGCCTCGCTGGCCCGTTTGTAAGCCTGGTCGGTCGCCAGCCAGACCTGGTGGCGGATGGCGAGTTCGTCGCTGTCAAGTGGAAGAATGTCGCTGATCCCTTGTCCGGCATTGAAAAAACTGTCGAGTTTGTAATCGCCCAGACGCACGACGGCCCGGAGCAAGCGCAATCGCGTGTGGTTTTGGTCGCGCAATGCGCCAAATGCCGCGCTGGCATCGAATTGCTCGACGTCGAAGACCCTGTATTCGATGTAAAAGGGCGCCTCGACATTGTCCATCTTGAGCTGCGACTTGGAGCGCGCGAGTTCCGCTTGAAGAGCGCGTAGTATCGGGTCCGAAGCGGCTTCGGAGGGAAGTTGCTTTTGCTGCGCTGTTGCCGCGAATGGCGTGGCCCCCAGAAAAATCAAAATGATCGCTGCGGCTCGCCACGCGGGGACGCGCCGGGAAATTTTCATCGCGCACCTCCCGCCGGCGAAGTTGAAGCCGCGCCGCCGGATAGCTCTTCAAATCCCGGCGCCGGCAAAATCGGAGGACGCTCGCGCGAGGCGCTGCGCTTCTGCACTTCCATTTCGCTGAACAGCATCGCGGGCGCAGAAGCCGATACCGGAACGCTGCCCGACTCCGCTCCGCAGATTCCGTTGAAAACTTCCGTCTTATCGCCCGTCAATAAAATTCGATTCAAGGACGCCAGTGGAGTGCCCACGATATCGACTCCGCGCACGAGTTGGTCCGGCCGGCCGTCGGGATACACGCGCCACACAATCACGGGAAGTACCTGGAACGCTTGCGGAAGCTCGCGCGTCGTCAGCGTGAATCCTCCCTGCACGTCTTCAAAGTATAGACCGTAGGGTTTCCCTTGCTTCTTGACTTCGTCAATCAGTTGCGTGCGCATTTCGGAATCCTTCACGGTCTTGCTCGATTGAACGATCAGGTTCCCCTGGCGCCCGGTGGGCATGAACCCGGCCTGGTGCCGTCCGTGCCCGTTCGATTTCGAGAAATTGGTGATGGGCATGCGCGACATCAGAAAATTCTTGAGGATTCCGTCTTGAATGAGCGGCACGCGCTGGGAAGGCACGCCTTCGTCATCGTGCGAATAAGTGCCTGACAGGGGCACGCCGTTGATGGTTCCGAGCGTCGGATCGTCATACACGCTCAAAAATGCGGGCAGCACCGGCTGATTCACTTTTTTCGTGAACGTTTGTCCTTCCGTGTCGCCGCGCTGCCGATGGCCTTCGAGGCGATGTCCCAGTACTTCGTGGAAGAAGACGGCCGCTGCTCTTCCGGAAAGCAGCGCGGGGCCGTCAAAAGGCTCGGCCAGGGGAGCTCCGCGCAGCGCCTTCAAATCCGAAGCCATTTTTTCTTCTTTGGCCATCAGCTCTTTCTCGGAAGGCAGCGCGTCGGGCTTGGACGATTCAAACGTTTCGACGCGCACCAGGTCCATCCCGTCGTCCGCGCGCGTGGTGGCCTCGACAACCAGCCTGGCCATCAGCCCGGGTGTTTCCACCTTGCTTCCCTCGCTCGACACAAAATACGAAGTCGTCTGCTCGACTTGCAGCGTCACCGAGGAGTTATAGATTTCCGGATATTTCCGGAAGAGCGCCGAATATTTCCGAATCTTTTCCTCCCACTCCTTTTGATTGAATGCAACGGGAGCGGACGGCGTTTCCACGTGCGCCTGCGCGGCCTCCTGGGAAAAATCGGGAGACTTATCTTCCTCCGCGGCATCCACGGATTTGTTGGTCAGCACCTTGGCGTAAGCCGGAGTAGCGCGCCGGTATTCACGGTCGGTCAACTCCCACAAAGTGCGCGCAAGGGCGTCGCGATTGTCCGCCAGGGGCAGCGCGCCGGAGGTGATTCCGGAATCGCGATTTTCATTATGAGTGTTGTCCACAGCGGGAGAGCCCACGCGCATGGTCACGTCCGCCCCGCGGTGATTTCCCATGTTGGAAGTGACAATCGTGCCGTACGTCCCAACCACCATCAGGTTGCGCTGGTCGTAAACCTCATAGCTGATGAAGTAAGGCGCGGGATCGGATTTCGCCAGCGAAGTTTTCGCTCGCTCCAGTTCCGCCTGCATGGTTGAAAGCAGAACGCCCTCGCCCTTGTCGGCCGCCGGCGCGCTCCAGGCAAGAATTCCAGTCGCGGCAAAAATCGCTAAAAGCAATGGGGGGATCGAAAGCCGGAATCCGTTCATGGGAGTTTTAGACGTACGACCTCCTGCATTCGATAGATGCCGAACGACCGGTCTGCGCACGCATGCTTTTACACCTGTGTCCAATCGACTGATAATGCCCGGAATCGCCCCGCCGGGCAAACGGTTTTACATCGCAGTCACTATATAAGACAGGTTGTTGACCCGGCCATGTTGCCGGAACTATGATGCCCCGGCCTTCTGCAATAGATGGTTTATGTAGCGCTCGCCTTCAGGCGTGCATCCGCTTGAGTCTTCAATACCCGCCTGAAGACGGGCGGAACATAAAATTAGTCCGGATTTCCACTCAGGAGTCAGCATCTGGGATTCTGCTGCACTCAATTATGGCGGAGGAATCATGCCCGGCCGCAGAAAATTCCTAAAAAGTCTCGCAGGAGCGTCAGCGGGTCTGTGCTTCGTAAATTGCGCCCTCCAGCGCGCGTTTGCCGGCGCTGCGCAAACGGGGGCGGCAGGGAAGCGCCGCCAAGTCATGCTTGGAGGCCGCCGCGTCCGCACGATTGATATCCACGCGCACTGTTACGTGGATCTGCACGATTTGATCCAGGGCCATCCGGAAGCACTCATCCCAAACGGCGGCCCGCCCACGTTTGATGGCCCTTTTCTCAGCCCTACCAAAGATGTGGAAGCCCGCCTCCGCCACATGGATGAGCATGGAATCGATATCCAGGCCGTGAGCCTGGCCCCCGCGTACAACTACTGGGCCGACCGCGATCTCGCCGGCAAAATTGTCTCCCGCCAGAATGAGCAAATCGCCGCGTTGTGCGCCGCTCATCCGGATCGTTTGGTGGGCCTCGGCGGCCTGGCGTTGCAGCATCCCGATCTCGCTGTCGAGCAAATGGAGCACGGCGTAAAGCAGCTCGGCTTCCGCGGATTTGAAATTGGCGGCAGCGTGAATGGGGATGAACTTGCAAATCCAAAATTCAATCCAGTATGGGCCAAGGCGGAGGAACTGGGCCTCCTGCTGCTTCTGCATCCCGCAACTTTTGTGGAGGGCCTCAAGCGATTTCAAGGCAACGGATTTCTTCCCAATGTGATCGGCAATCCGCTGGAGACGACCGTCGCCTTCACTCACCTCATTTTCGAAGGCACGCTGGACCGCTACCCCGGCCTGAAAATTTGCGGCTCGCATGGCGGCGGCTATTTGCCATCCTACGTGGGGCGCACGGATCATTGCGGCGAAATCAGCAACCGCTGCAAGCCCGTGAAAAAACATCCCAGCGAATATTTCAAAGAGCAACTCTATTGCGATTCAATCGTCTTCACGGCGGAAGGCTTGCGCCATCTTGTCGCCGAAGTCGGCGCAAGCCACATCTTGTTCGGCACGGATTTCCCCTTCGACGTGGCCGATCCCTTCATGGGCGACCCGCGCGAAGCCGACTTCGTCCTCGGCGCAACCGGCCTCAGCGAAGCCGATCGACGCGCCATCCTCGGCGATACCTCCGCGAAATTGCTGGGAATTAAGTAGGACGGGCTTCAGCCTGTCAGGTTTTGATTTTCGTAGGCTTGGAATGCCAGACAGGCTGAAGCCCGTCCTACTGGGATCGCGGAACGAGTTATACTCCAGACATGTACAGCGAAGCGGTCCTCGATCATTTTCAGAACCCGCGGAACGCAGGCACGCTCGACGCGGCTACGGCCACGGCGTCCGTGGAAAATCCCGTGTGCGGCGACATCCTTGAGTTGTCTGTCCGCATGGAGGCGGGGCGCATCGCCGAGGCGCGATTCCGCACGCGCGGTTGCGTCACGGCGCTGGCTTGTTCTTCGTTATTGACGGAATTACTGCGCGGCAAAACCCCGGCCGAGGCCAGCGCCATCACTTCAGAACAAATTTCAGAAACGCTGGGCGGCCTGCCGCAAGCCACACTGCATGGCGCGCAACTCGCGCGCGACGCCGTTCAGGCCCTCCTCGCCAAACTAAACTAGAAATGATTTAACACAGAGGACACCGAAAAAACATAGAAGAGAAAAGAACCCATCACATATATGAGCTTTGTGGGTCGCGGCTTCAGCCGCGACATCATGGCACGAAGAAAGACAGGGCATTCGGCCCCAGCGGCTCATTGAATTCGGTTGGCGTTTCATTTATGAGATGGATTCATTTCAGTTCAAGGTTTGCTGTGTGACTTTGCGCTTCCGCGGCTAAACCGCGTCCGGCCCGATGGCGCGATTCAGCATGTCGGGGTCATTGATATTCAGGATGACGCCTTCTTCGTCGGTGGGGACTTCGAGGACGTCGGCGGCGTGCGCCCAGACCACGGCCCGCGCGCCCTTTTCCGCTGGCGCGGCCAGCAGTTCGCCGAACAGTGCGTTTGAAAAAATTGCGGGATGGCCGCGCCGGCCATTGTAGGTAGGAAGGACGATGGCCTTCTTTCCTTCGTAAAACCGCTCCACCAAATCGCCGACCAGGCGCGCGCTCACCAGGGGATGATCGACGGGGCAGAGAATCATACCGTCGATATCCATTCCTTCCAGGCTGCGCAAGCCCGCATAGATGGAGGAAAGTTGCCCTTGTTCCCACTCCGGATTCAAAACCACACTGGACGGATCGAGCTTTGCCATCGTCCGGATCACTTCTGCGCCCGCGCCCAGAACGATGCGCGTCACGCCAATCAGAGGATGGCGCGTCACTTCGATCAAGTGTTCAAGGAAGGTCCCTTCGCGGTAGGGGAGCAGCGCTTTCGGTCTTCCCATCCGGCTGGATGCGCCGGCGGAGAGAATGACGGCGGCAAGCAATCGGGTTCCTTTTGGTAAAAATCTACGATGAGCGTTCGCTGTGAACCGGGGCCGATGCCGCGTTTTCGATCTTCACGGATTTTTGCGGGATGTTGGCCGCCCCGCGGCGGACCGCGATCAGCTCGGCCGTGATACTGATGGCTATCTCTTCCGGCGTCAGCGCGCCAATGTCGAGCCCCACGGGAGCATGCACGCTTGCGAATTTTTCCAGCGCAATGCCTTCTTTTTCCAGCGCCCGGTAAACCGAAAGCACTTTGCGCTTGCTGCCAATCATCCCGATATAGCGCGGCGAAGTGCCCACGGCCCAGCGCAGCACGTGCATGTCGTCCTTGTGGCCGCGCGTGACGATCACCATGTAGGTCGCGGCGGTGGGCTTGATCTTTTCAAACGCTTCCTCGAAGCTGGTGTGAATCTCCTGCGCCATCGGGAATCGCTCGCGGTTGGCAAACGATTCGCGGTCGTCGACGACGCCGATGGCGAAACCCGCAGTGTTCGCCGCGTTCGCCAGAGCGATCGAAACGTGGCCCCCGCCGAAAATGTAGAGCATCGGCTGCGGCAGGATCGGCTCGACAAAAATTTCCAGCGTTCCGCCGCAAATCAGGCCGTTGTCGTAATTGGCTTCGTTATTCAGGCTGAAGGTCATCTTGCGCGGCGCCTCCGCTTGCATCACTTCCTTCGCCGCCGCCCACACTTCCGCTTCCACGCACCCGCCGCCAATCGTTCCGGCAATCGAGCCGTCCTCGCGTACCAGCATGCGCGAGCTTTCATAGCTCGGGATCGAGCCGTTGGTGTGGACAATCGTGGCCAGCGCTCCGCGCTTTCCGGCGCGCCGGAGCTTTACGACTTCTTCAAACAGGTCCATAGGGAAGCGCCTGAAAATAGGGTACGGCGCGCGCTCCAACCTGTCAACGACTTCGCCGGCCCCGCGTAACGGGCCTCTTCTTATCACGCAAGAATTAAGCCGCAGAAAGAAAAGAGCGGAGGTGAGTCCGCCGCGGAATGGGACTCGCGGCTCGCCGTAAGGACACGCCCCGTTCGGCTGCCATGGAGCGATCCCCATTATCGGTGAACCGCGGCGGACCCTCTGAGGGAAAGTGCTGTGGAGGGTTGCAATTATCTGCTAAATCTCGCGCTGGGCTGCATCCGCATCCTCGGCGAGATCGCGCAGGAATTCAAAGAAATCGGGAGTTTGGCCACGGAACAGCCCGTCGGCCGTAAGGGCAATCACGGCCCCCTTAGCAACTCCTTTGGGATTCGTTGGCCGAATGATCGAGCATGCCGGGAAATTCCCACTGAGAAATATGGTCGGCTCGGGCATGATCAAGTTGGACTGCAACGATTCCCCCACCGGAGGGGTGGCTGCGGCGGTCAGGTCCGGAAACACGAGGGGCGGAGTTGTCGTCTTGTCTGTCAAAGGTTTCGCGTTCCCTGCTTTGTCATGCCAAGTCTGAAAATGCATGATCTCGGTCCCGCCGATACTCAAGACAATCCGCAGAACTTCCAGGCTGGTCACCTTTTGCGCAAGGGAAGCGTAGAGACTGGTTCCCCCCTGCTCGATAAAGGCGAAGTGAAAGCCCGCCGTATTGGCAATGGCTTGCGCGTGATTGCTGGCCGTTTTGCTTCCAAATTCCAGCTCGGTGTCGTTTCGCGGAATCGCTGTGAACCTTCCCTGGGCCAGCGTCGGAACGGCGTTCGGGAAGGTGTCGCCGAAATCCGGATTTTGTGTGCTGCTGCGGTACCGCGTCCACCAACTTGTGTCCACGGTGAGCTCCATAAGGTTGGTAAGCCGCTTCGTCCCGTCCACGTTAGGAATGTCCGTCACCTCGCTGCCCTCAAGGCGGCGGAAGCGCTCAAGGCTCACCGGCTGTGCGCCCTTGGACATCAAGTACTGATTGATGAAGAGTTCGTGAGTCATTTCATCATCGGTGTTGTCCGCGATGTACTGCGGCATGTCGCCATCAAGCTGCGTGAGCCCCGCCTGATAGCCGGATCCGGGAGCTTTGACTCCTCCGAGTTCGTTGTACTGTTTCCACAGATCGGTTTCGAGGATTTCGGCCGCAGCAAGAAATCTGAGGATTGCTGCGTCTCCATCGGTAATTCCGCCGCTGCTGACGGCCCCCATAGCTGTAAGGCCGTTGGACATCAATCCCACGCCGACGGTTGCTGCGCTGGCGGTCAGGCTGTTCTTCAAAAAGGACCGCCGGTTCGCATGCTTGTGGATTGCGTTTTCCGTTTGCTTCATTGTTTTTTCTCCTCTGCGTAGATGAATTCGATTTCGTACTCTGCCATCCCCCAAGAGAGGCGCATCCAAATCAGTAGGAGCAACGCGGGGAAAACCGGTATACAAACTCCACACCCATGAAGATCTTTCCCAATTTCGATTTGCCCCGGCCGGTTAAGGTAGCGAGACTTGCTCGCTCTCGTGTCACGACGCAGTCAAACCGAAGTCAAAGTTTTGCGAGGGAGATTTGACAAATTTGAAACAAGGAAGGGACAACACGGAAGTCAAGCATCCCGAGTGTAATCTGGATCAGCGGCTCGCTATGGCAGGCTCAGATTGCGAAGGATGCATTGGGGCACGCTCCGCAAATTCATGAGATGCCCCAACGCAATGTCCACTGGCTCTTATCACGCAAATCAGTTTTGTCCGGCAGCCTTGGCGAAGAACGCGTCCTGCCGGCGCTTCATTTCTTCCGCAGCCACATCTTCAATGTGCGTGGCGATGCCCCACTGCTGGCCGTACGGGTCGGTAATTTTTCCATAGCGGTCGCCCCAGAACATATCTTGCAACGGCATATCAACCCGAGCGCCTCCTGTCACAGCGCGGTTAAAAATTTTGTCCGCGTCCGGGACGTACAGATGAATGTATATGGAATTGCTGACCCCTTGGCCGGGGCTCGGTATCGGCGTTTTGCTCATTGTGTCGTTGAGGAAGAATTTCGAGTCGCCGATCTGCAATTCCGCGTGCATGATTTCGCCGTGGGGCCCAAGTTCCCGGCGAAGTTCGGTGGCGCCAAAGGCAGTCTTGTAATATTCGATGGCGCGCGCCGCATTCGGGCAGACAAGGTTCGGCGTCATGGTGCGGAATCCTTCGGGGACGGATTTTACCTGGTTTGGCATAGGAGTCTCCTTTTAGGTTTTTCGGGGCGGGGGTCCGCGGCTCTGATTCCAGAACCGGGAGCGTTCACCGAAATTGTGCGACTGCGTCCGCGGCGATGTCAATACGTTCCCGGGAAAATTCACACAGTTTTCACATAGCTTCGACAGTAACCAACTCCAAAGGGTCGCAAGTGGCGCGATAGGAGAGAGTGTGAGAAAATGAATTTGAACAACGAGGCCCCATGACCACATCTGTCGGCAAGAACGTGACCCTGGAAAAGCCGGACGATTTCGGCAAGCTGCTGCAGGACGAGGGAATTATCTTCACGCAGCTGGATAAGGCCGTGAACTGGGCGCGCAAGAGTTCCATCTGGCCGCTGGGATTCGGCCTGGCCTGCTGCGCGATTGAGATGATGTCCATGGCCGCGTCGCGTTTCGACGTCGCGCGTTTTGGCTCGGAAGTTTTCCGTCCATCGCCCCGCCAGGCTGATTTGATGATCATCGCCGGACGCGTTTCGCAGAAAATGGCGCCAGTCATCAAGCAGCTTCACGCGCAAATGCCCGAGCCCAAGTGGGTGATCTCGATGGGCGCCTGCGCCACTTCCGGCGGCGTCTTCAACAACTACGCAATCGTGCAGGGAGTAAACCAGGTAATTCCCGTGGACATCTACGTCCCGGGATGCCCGCCCCGCCCCGAGGCTCTACTTTACGCAATCCTGCAACTCCAGGAAAAAATCAGCAACGAACGCGGCAGCTTCAAGCGCGCCCTGAACATCGCGTAATCATCCCGGACAATCTTCCTCCAGCTTTTCTCTGTGTTCTTAGTGTCCTCTGTGGTGAAATCCTAGAAGCTCAACACAGAGGATACGGATCCCACAGAGATCAAGAGAGCAGTTTGTAGCCAGGAGGATTCATGACCAAAATTTTGGCCGTGCAACCGAGACCCGAAGAAGCCCGCACGATGCCCTATGCTCCGGCCGTGAGCGTCGAAACGCCGGCGGAACTTGTTTTCATTTCCGGTGCGACTTCGTCCCCTCTCTATCACAAACACCCACATGTTCCCGAGGAGCACGTTCAACCCGACGACATCCGCGAGCAGACGCGCCGCGCCATGGAAAATATCAAGATTGTTCTCGACCACAAGAAGCTGACCTGGCGCAATGTCATCAAGGTCACAAAATATCTGACCGACATGCGCGAAGCCGACGCCATGCACGAAGTGATGAACGGCTACTTCGGCGAATGGCGCCCGGCCAGCACCACCATCTGCATCAACAATTTGAGCTCGCCCGGCGCTCGCGTCGAAATCGATATGATCGCCGCCGGCCCTCTGACCCTGCATTGATTGATTGGATTGTAAAGCCCGATCGCGCAGCGTGAGGCGGGAGCTAAGGTCGCAATGGGTTCATTGCGCGGAGTGCCGCGCGCTTAGCGGCGAGCATGCGTGAACCATCCCACGCCTAACCGCAATTGCACCGTATTAAGGCCGGGGTTACTCGGTTCCAACCCCGCGTTCGAGATGTGCATGTAGCGCACATCCGCGGTCCAATGCATTTTGCCCGCGAGAAAATGCACGCCCACGGCGCCGGCGGTGGTGAAGTTGATGCGCGAAGTTCCCGCGGGAACCTGCGTGTTGGTAAACAAAACCCCTCCGCCAAGATCAATGTACGGTACGAACCGGCCATGCGTATCGAAATCCCAAATCATGGCGAAAGGATTCACCGCGGCGCCGTACGCGGTATTCGTCGGCTGAAAAAGCACGAAGACCGGGACAGCGTCGAGGGCGTACTCGAATCGTCCGCGAAGAAAGCCCGGCCCGCGCGGCTCCGTGATGATCCAGCCGTAGCGAAAGCCGGCAGTCCAGACGCCGGTGTGCTGCGCGATCCCGTGCGTCCCGTGTCCTCCCGTCGTCCACAATTCGATTTCATTCCCACCCGTCTCCGGCGCGTCCTGCGCGCGCGCGGCCGAAGCAAACCCGCCGGAAAGCAACCCGCAGGAAAGGAACAACATTCCAATGGCCCTCCTGGCTGAGCTGATCCGCGACCGAAATGTATCGTCCATAAAGTGGGGAAACGATACCGGAACCGGCGCAAATACTCAATCGCCGCAGCTGTAGGACAGCCACTCTTGGCTGTCCTCTTGTCTGTGCCGCAAAGTCTCGGCAATGCAAAAGCGGACAGCCAGGAGTGGCTGTCCTACAGCTGCGGCAACAACTTTTTTCAGGCGGACGTTTTCTTAGTTAGAAATGGTGGTTCAATCACTTCCGCGGGGACTCCGGAAGCATCCAGGCGCGTTCCGATGGCGGAATGCTCGCGCCGCAAGTAGCCAAGACCAATCGGCTGGCCGAGACTCGGAGAAAATGCGGCGCTGGTGACGATTCCGATTTCATTTCCGCCGTACAAGAGCTTCGTTCCGACGGCGGGCGCATTATTTGAAGAAAAGCGCAATTCCGCAAGCCGGCGATTAACATGCCCGCGCGAGCGGACCCGCTCCACAATTTCCTGACCCGTGTAGCATCCCTTCTCGTAGTTGATGTGCGAATGTTCCAGCCCGGCCTCGTGCGGAATTTCCTTATCGTCGTAGTCATGCCCAAACCACGCAGTCCCGCACTCGAGCCGGATGGAGTTGAGCGCCTCCATGCCCGCGGGCGCGCCGCCGTGAAGGCCCACACGCTGCGCAAGATCGCGCCACAAAACGGGAAGGAGCTCGCGGCCGGCGATCAGCGTGGCAGCCGCATGGCCCGCGAGTTCGCGGCGCACGACGCGACAGGGAATCTGCGCCACCATCACTGCTTCATGCGAGAGGATCGGCAGATCCGCAAAGTTCCGAACGCCAAGCTCCGCAAGCAGCGCCGCCGCGCGCGGCCCCGCGAGGTCCAGCGTACCTGTCGAGGCCGTCACATCTTCGAGATTGACATCGTCCATGATGATGAATTTCTCAAACGTGGAAAACGTTCGCTCGCGAATCATTGCGTGGCTGGACGTGAGGATTCTTTCCTCCCGCGCAAATGTCTCAACTTCCGCGAGGATGTGCCCCTGCGGATTCAGGAGCAGCCCGACGGTTCCTTGACCGGGCTTAAGGTCCCGGACATTGGAGGTCAGGATAGCGTTCACGTAGCGTTGCCGGTCGGGACCGCTGAAGGAAAAGAAAGCGCGAAAATTTGTGTCCAAGAGCGCCACGGCATCGCGCAAGGCCGAGTATTCCGCGGCGAAGTCGCCGAATCGCGCCGGCAGCAGCGTGCCAAAATACTCGCCAATCGTCGCACCGGAGGATCGGTGCAACTCAAGCAATGGAGTTTCCAGCGGCATGTTCAGAAGGAATCCTCAGAACCTACAATATCATCATTGCAGGCTGAATTTTGCCTTCCGAGTGGAACACGCTTCAGCCTGTTCGGTTTTGTTCGCGCAACGGCAACCCCAAACAAGCTGAAGAGTCTGTGTGGCAACTGCAAATCTTTGTGGGGCACGGCTTCAGCCGTGCCGTAAGGTGTTTGGCATCAATCCGGCTTTAGCCGCTGGCCTGTTCGAGATCAAGTTGTCACACAGACTCTGAAGCCTGTTCTACCAATGCTATATTGAACCGCATGCTCGAAACCCCAAAACTCATCCACGAAATCCTCCCGGTCGGCATGTTGCAGTGCAATTGCCACGTCGTCGGCGATCCGCAGACCCGCGAAGCCATTGTGATCGATCCCGGTGACGATGCCGGCCGAATCCTGGAAGTCATCGAGCGCCATCATCTGAAGGTCACGGCCATCGTGGTTACGCACACGCACATCGATCACGTCATCGGATTGCGCCGCGTGCGCGAAGCGACCGGCGCCCCAGTTTATTTGCATGCCGACGATCTGGACCTGTACCGCATGCTGGACATGCAAGCATCGTGGCTCGGTTGGAAAACCCCGGAGAAAGTGCAAATCGATCAATTGGTGCGCGATGGCGACGTCATCCGTTGGGGCCCCTACCAGGCACAAATCCTTCATACCCCCGGCCACACTCCTGGAAGCATTTGCCTGTATATGCCATCGGATATTCCGGCCGCGCCTACCAACGCAGCCGCCGCGAAATCCGGCAGGGCTGGAACCTGCCGGTTGTTTGCAGGGGACACACTCTTTGCCGGAAGCATCGGCCGCACGGATCTCTGGGGAGGTTCGTTCGAAGGAATCCTACGTTCCCTGAAAGGAAAATTGCTCGAGCTTCCCGACGACACCATCGTCTACCCCGGTCACGGCGAAACCACCTCGATCGGCAAAGAACGCGCGACGAACCCGTTCCTGTTGGGAAATTAACCCGGGAACGCCAATCTCCCGATTGGCGGTTGGCGCGACGCCAATCGGGAGATTGGCGTTCCCAGGTTAATTGGCGCGCAGGCGATTCTCCCTCTCCACGCGCAAATCTTCCATGACGCTCTGAATCAGCTCCTTGGCCTTGCGCAATTCATCCGTGATGATCTGAATGTCCATGGTGGGCTTGGATGGATCGCGCTGACTGTGGCAATACACACCGTGCTGCCCGACAAGCACCATGGCGTTGGTCACGCGATCGAGGGTCACGGCCAAGCGCCCGCGATGCGCCCCAAGCATCTGCTCGTAATGTTGAAGCTCATCCTTGTGATCGTCAAAAGCCGACATGGTGACTCCTCCTGCCTGCCAACCCCCGGTTATTTTCCACAATCCCAAATTACGCGGATCAGTGAAGAATGGCAAACCGGACGAGATGGTGGTAGGAATAGAGGGATAAGGGACTAAACTCTGGTGGGAAGGCCCGGAGGGGAAGCAGATCTTAGCCCATCCCGGCCCGCTCGGGGTGAGAAGCCGCGAATATCACAAACCAGGAGGCCCCGGCCGGGGGCGGCACGCGCGGCAGGAATTCAAAGATGCTTTCCGATTCGCGGCATTTTCAGGGCCTCATCCTGTTGCACGGATGGAACCTCCGCCGCGCCGGAAACTTTACACTACGGGTAACCGGTCGGATAATTCAAAATGACTTACGAGCCAATTTACGAACGGTTCGAAGTCGTGGGGCCTGACGGCAGCCTTCTAGAAATTAACTTCGTCCGTGCAGGTACCTTGACCCAGGGGGACCGGCCTGAACTTTTCTTCTTTCGAGTCAATGGGGAAGAAACCGTGGTTGGAATTTCTGGTTTGAGCCTGGCTCGATTTGAGCGCGGGCGCAGCCGGTTGTCCCGCGAGCAGAAAATAGACGTCACCGGACGGTGGCTGAAGCGGCAAATAGAAGCCGGCTTGCACCTAGATTCAAGGAGTCTGTACATCCAAGACGATGAGCTGGCAAATCTGGCAAGCGAACTCGATTTTACTCAGTGAGGTAGCGATGAGACGCTCTGATTTGGTGCAATCGCCGTCCAAAGGTTCCACCCCGCGGACCACGCAGATTGTTTTTGGGGAGCGCCAGCACCTTCTCCGTGTGCTTGATTCTCTGGAGACCACGGCCGTGCCGCAAGTGCGTCTCAATCAGGAGCGCCGCGTGATCGAGGAGCTGATCCACGAACGCACGCGCGAACTCAATCACATCAATTCTTCCTGGGACGAAAAAGTCGGCCTGGTCCTGAACGCCGATTCCAAAGCCGAAATGCTGGACAAGCTGGAGCGCGAGGCGCCCCAGACCGATTACTACCTGCTGCGCCTGATCAGCGAGCACCCCAAAGTCACTTCCAAGACGCTGGCCCGCCTGGCCAAGCATCCCTACGCCGCGATCCGCGAAAATGTCGCGCGCCATCCGAACGCCGACCCCACCACGCTGGCGTCGCTCGCGAAAGATCGCAGCCAGCCGCTGTGGTACCTCGTGGCGTTCAATCCCAACACGCCATCCGTTTTGCGCCGCAAATTGCAGGACCGCCTGCGCAAGCTGGGCCAAAGCACTTCGAGCAAATAAAGATTCACTCATCGCCTGTAGAGTCCGCGCGAGATTCCGGTTGGACGCCTGAAGCGCCCGCCTTCAGGCGGGCATCCTCTTGCTCGCAAAGCGTCCGCCTGAAGACGGCCGCTACAAATGTGCGCCGCTCCATTCTGTCATTTCGAGGTCGCCGCGGCGACCGAGGACTCGCTCTTTTCTTCCGTGGAGCTAGGTCGCGGAGAGATTCCTCGCTCCGCTCGGAATGGCAAAATAAAGCACTCTTTCCGCAGCCTGTTCAGAATGTTCTCCCAGTAGAGTTCTTACAGATGATATAAGCTGATCGGCTGTTCCCGGATTCGTCTGAGTGCAGGGGTTTCCGCTGGTGGGCCGGCAGGTGCTGGAGTGGACTTTGTGAGGGCCCATGGGACTAACACATAGGATAATTATACTTGCAGCCATCATTCCCGTCTTTCTGATGGCCGGTTGCAAGACGGTCCCTGAAAGGCAGAAGCTGGATTTCTCGAAGGTGACTGAGGATTTTGTCTATGGCTCCCTTGCGCTCACGCCGGTTTCCGCCACCCAGGCCGGCTATCATGAGCATCAAGGCGTGAAACTCGATGAGAAGCTCGACGACTTCAGTCCCTCGGGCATAGAGGCGGAACAGAAGTTCTATACCGGATTCAAGGACCGGCTTGCGGGCATGGACCAGGCTTCCTTGTCGGCGGAAGAACGAGCCGATTATCTGATCCTCAAGAACGCGGTCGACCTGTCGTTGCAGGATTTGCAACAGATTCAAAGCTACCGGCACAATCCCACGACCTACGTGGAACTCATAGGCAATGCGTTGTTCAATCCTTACGTGCTCGAATACGCGCCCTTCGATACACGCTTCGCGCAAATTATTAAGCGGCTTTCGCTGGTCCCCGCGCTGTTGGACCAGGCGAAAATGAATCTGATCGATTCGCCCGAGGTTTGGAACCGCGTGGCGCGCGAAGAAAACGACGGAAATATCGACCTGATCGACAAAACGCTGCGCAGCAAGGCTCCGGCGAACCTGAAAGCCGATTTCGACAATGCCGCCGGGCCTGCTTTGGATTCCCTGCGTTCCTTCAGCGCGTATCTCAAACAGGACCTGTCCAAGAAAACCAGCGATTGGAGGCTGGGCAAGGAGCGGTACGCTCAGAAGTTTGCCTACGCGCTCGTCGTTGGCAAAACCCCCGAACAGGTTTTGTCCGAAGCGGAAGCCGCATTGAAAGTGACGCGGGAAGAGATGGCCAAACTAGCGGCGCCCCACTCGATCCGCGAGGCGCTTGATGCCATTGCCAAGCAGCACACCACGCCGGAGCATTTCATGGATCAGGCTCGCCAGGATTTGGACCTCGCGACTGCATTTGTCCGCCAAAAGAACCTTGTTACGTTTCCCGCTCGAAGCAACCTGCAAGTAATTCCCACGCCGGAGTTCATGCGCGGAATTTACGGAGTAGCGGGATTCAATCCAGCCCCGGCCTTAGAACCGCAACTCGGCGCCTTTTACTGGGTCACTCCAATCCCCGGCGATTGGCCGAAGGAACGAATTGATTCTAAACTCCGCGAATACAACCGGTACGGGTTGATGGAGATCACCATCCACGAAGCGATGCCGGGACATTACGTGCAATTCGAGGTCGCCGATAATCTCGAACCGCAATCGCGCCGGGTGCTGCGCAATATCTACGGCAACGTGCCTTACGTCGAGGGCTGGGCGCTGTATACCCAGCAAATGATGTCGGAGAACGGATTCATGGACAACAGCATGGACCTCCAGATGACGTATTATAAGCAACTGCTGCGCTCCATCGCCAACGCCATCCTGGACATCCGTCTGCAAACCATGGGCATGACGGATCAACAAGCATTAGACCTCATGATCAACGACTCCTTCCAGGAGAAGGAAGAAGCCACGGCCAAATTGCAGCGCGCTCAGCTTTCCTCCTGCCAATTGCCCGCCTATTTTGTCGGCCTGCATGGCTGGCTTGATATTCGCGAAGAATACAAGAAGCGCAAGGGTTCGGCCTTCGTGCTTTCGCAATTTCACGATGCGGGTTTGAAGGAAAGCGCGGTTCCGTTACCCGCGCTTGGGAACCTCTTACAATAGAGGGTCGGTCCGGACGATGCATGCCATCAAAATTTGGGTCTAGACAAATGTAGATTGCTTGCGACCGCGACCGCTCACTTGCTTCCATGCGTGGCTGCCAAATACTTCTGCATCGCCTTCTTGTACGCATCATTTTCTGGATCGCGGTCCAGCGCTTTTTGCTCCATCTCGACTGCTTTGTCATTCTGCCCGTCGGCGAAATAGGCTGCGGCCAAAGTGTCCAGGTAGTCGGGATTGCCGCCGGCGGCGACCGCTTTTGTAGCCAGCGCGATGGCCGCCTGCGGATTTCGGAGGCTGGATTCCTTGGTGGTGGCCAACAGCAGGGCCAGGCTATTCATGGCGGGCACGTAGTTCTGGTCCACGGCTTTTTGATACCACCTTGCGGCTTCCGCGGGATTGTAGGGCACGCCCTCGCCGCCCTCGTACAAGACTCCCAAACCGTGCTGGCCGGCTGCCAGATTCTGTTCGGCGGCCTTGCGCATCCAGTTCGCTGCTTCCTTCATATTTCTGGGCACACCTAGGCCTTGGGTGTAAAGAGCGGCGAGGTTGTGCTCGCTTTCCGCGTCGCCTTGCTCGGCCGCAAGGCGCAGCCATTTGGCGGCTTCCGCGTTATCGGCGGGCACGCCGCGGCCCTTGAAATACATTTCCGCCAGGTAACGTTCGGCGAGCGAACTGTCCTGATCCGCGGCCTTGCGCAGCCACTTCACGGCCTCCGCATCATCCTTGGCCACGCCGTCGCCCCTCAGATAAATCACACCCAACTGGACTTGCGCGTTTATGTCTCCGGCGTAGGCGATCTCCTTGAGATCGGCGATCGCTTTCTTCTTGCCCGAGGCCTGATCCGGCGATTGAGCAAGCGCTAATTTAGCTGGCAGGAGAAGCAATGCCACGGCCAACGCAATTTTGTAAAATCCTGTCATGGTCTATCCGCTCGCCAGGGTCTGTACGGAAGTACGGTGATTACCCTTCTGTCCGAGCTTATCATTTCGGAAAGGAATCCGGTTAAAGCAGTTGCAGCGTTGAATGCGCGGCAGGATGCTAGCCCAAGGCAACGCCCTGGATGACGAGCTCATACATCGTGATGCGCCCTGAAGGGGCGCAAGGAATTTCTGCGTACGATATCCCGGGGCGTTGCCTCGGGTTGGCGTCCTCCGCGCCGTTGGCGCGACAATTTTATTGTAGCCCGTGTCTTCGGACGCGGGGTTTTTCTTACCAATTCGCGGAAAACCCTCGCCTCTGAAGAGGCAAATTATAGCCCCGGCGTTACACAGCGACTGAGAACCTCGACATCATTAGGGATGCCAACAGAGCCAGATGAAGTTTAGCGTCAGATGGTCTTCGTCTGCCCGCCGTCGAGGTCAATCAGCGCGCCCTGCATGTACCGCGATTGCGGCGAGACCATGAATGCGGCGAGATTCGCCACGTCCTCGGGTTCGCCCAGGCGGACGATGTTCGACTTGCGAGCGATCGCTTCCAGGGTAGCGTCCATATCGCCGCCATATTGCGCCGCCTCATCCGCGAGCAACTGCTTCAGACGGTCGGTCTTGACCCGTCCTGGATTGATCGCGTTTACTTGGACGCCGTCCTGAATGCCGATGTCGGCTACGGCCTTCGTAAACGAGAGGCAAGCGCCATTCACCGAGCCGCCGATTGTGAATTCCGCTCCGGGCGTGCGTCCGCCGCCGCCGATAATGTTCAACACGGTACCGCGGCGCGCCTTGAGGTGGGGCCATGCCGCGCGCGTCAGGCGCACCGCGCCCATGAATTTCAGCGCAAATCCGTCCGCCCAGTCCGCGTCGGTCAATTCAAAAAAATCGCCGCGCTTTGTGGCCCCGGCATTGTTCACGACGATGTCGATTGCCTCGTAGGCATCGAGGGCGGCACTCACCACGGCAGCCGGGGTTTCGGGAACGCGGAGGTCCCCTGCGACGGGGGTCGCTTTGCCGCCGCCGGATTTAATCTGCGCCGACACTTTGGCCAGATCGGCTTCCGTGCGAGCGGCCAGTACCAGCGTGGCTCCGTCATGCGCCAACCGCAGCGCGATCGCGCGGCCGATGCCGCGGCTCGCCCCGGTCACGATTGCGATCTTTCCTTCGAGCGGCTTGTTGCCGGCCATGGCGTCCTCTCCTGGAAATCGGACCAGCAGTTTACCCCAAGTAGGACAGGCTTCAGCCTGTCGGGTTTCGCTTCTAGGCAAGCGAAACCTCACAGGCTGAAGCCTGTGCCACTTGAAGGCAAAAGACAAATTGGCTCTTTACACCCGAAAAAGATACTATAGATTGGCCTGATTGGATGAGCCAATGATTCCACTACATCTGCAGCCCGAGAGCCACGTTCCGCTCTACATCCAGTTGCGCGATCAGATTCGCGCGCTGATTCATGGCGGGGATTTGCGCCCTGGCGAACGCATTCCCGCCAGCCGCGAACTCGCCGTGCAGCTGGGCGTTCACCGCACCACCATTGCCAATGCGTACGCCGAGCTCGAATCCGAAGGGCTCATCAGCGGCCACGTCGGGCGAGGCACCTTCATTCGCGGCGAAAGCGCGGCGAGAAAAATTTCCGCGCTTCCGCATCCGACGTCCGTGAACGGAGGACTCCGCTGGGAATCGCTGTTCGCCGACGAGCGCGGCGAGGAAATCCTGAGCCGCCTGGCGCAAGCGGCCCCGCGCGGCTCTATTTCATTCGTGATGGCCAGGCCCGCCGCCGAATTTTTCCCCGTCGAGGAATTGAGGAAGTGCTCGAACACCGTCTGGCGGCGCGAGGGCACGGAAATTCTCCAATTCGGACCGTCGGACGGCTACCCGCCGCTCAAGCAGGCGCTCGTTGCCATGCTCCGCGCGGAGGGATACGAAACGGGCGACGAAAATTTGCTGATCACCGACGGCTGCCAGCAGGCCCTCGATCTGGTGTGCAAAGCGTTCCTGCGCCCGGGCGACACGGTTTTGCTCGAGAATCCAGCCTATCCGGGAGCGCTGGCCATATTTTCGGGAGCGCGCGCGCGAATTCTGGGCGTCCCGGTGAAAACGGAATCCGGTCCCGGCATGCTTCCCGGCGTGGACGTTTCCGCGATTGAAGCTGTGCTGATGCAAAATCGCGTGAAGATGATGGTCCTCACGCCGGATTTTCACAACCCCACCGGGACGACGCTTCCGGTTTCCGAGCGCACCCGCTTGCTGGAGATTGCCGCGCGCTTTCAAGTGCCGGTCGTCGAAGACCACATTTACGCGCGCCTCCGCGCCCGCGGGGAACGCGTTCCGTCGCTGAAGCAGCTGGATCGTTCGAACTTAGTCATTCAGATTGACAGCTTTTCGAAAATCGCGTTTCCGGGAATGCGCGTGGGCTGGATCGTGGCTCCTTCGAACGTCATCGAGCGGCTGCGCCTGGTAAAGCAGTCCACCGATTTGCACACCGGTCACCTGGCGCAAGCCATTCTCGCCGAATATGTGCGCCGAGGACTTCTCGGACGCCACATGGAACGTACCCGCAAGGCCTACAGCGGGCGCCTGGCTGCGTTGGAACAGGCGCTGGGCCGCCATATGCCTTCCGGAACAAAATGGACGCGTCCAGAGGGCGGCCTGTGCGTTTGGGTCGAACTGCCTCCGGGATTTGATTCGAATGAATTGTTGATCCATACGCGCGAACGCGGCGTGGTGTTCGCTCCGGGACGCTATTTTTATTTCCAGAATCCGCAGCCGAACACCCTGCGCCTCGGCTTTGCGGGAGTCGCCGAGCGCGAGATCGTGCGCGGCATCGCCACGCTGGCCGATGCCTTGCGCGTCGAAATGCGCAAGCGCCAGCGCGGAGCGCGACGCGCCGAGGTTCCCCGTGTCGCGCTCGTTTGACGAGAGAGAAAAGCAGAATCGAGACAAGGCGCAACCAACAGATGGGGCTAACGATCACGCAAGTGGATGCTTTCGCCGACAAACCCTTCTTCGGTAACCCCGCGGCAGTGTGTCTCCTGCCGCAGCCTCGCGATGCCGAGTGGATGCAATCCGTCGCCCGTGAGATGAATTTGTCGGAGACCGCTTTCCTGCTGAAACGTGAAAAGGGATTCGATCTGCGCTGGTTCACGCCCACCGTCGAAGTTGAATTGTGCGGTCACGCCACGCTGGCGAGCGCTCACGTGCTTTGGGAGCAGGGTCAACTCGAACCGGGTGAGCCTGCATGCTTCTTTTCCAAATCTGGCGTCCTTACCGCCAGAAAAAAGGGGGCCTGGATCGAAATGGATTTCCCGGCAACGCCGGCAACACCGGAGTCTATTCATAACCAAGAAGTGGAAGCGGCACTGGGGACAAATGCCCGCGGCGTGGGACGGACTCTGTTTGACTATCTGGTTGAAGTTGAAAGTGAAGATGCCGTGCGATCTCTCCGCCCGGATTTGACGAAGATCGGCCGGTTGCAAACGCGGGGTGTGATTGTCACGAGCCGCGCATCCCGAACGGATTACGACTACGTCTCGCGCTATTTCGCCCCCGCGGCGGGCATTGACGAAGACCCTGTCACGGGATCGGCGCACTGCTGCTTGGGGCCCTTCTGGAAGGACCGTTTGGACCGGGACAATCTGATGGGGTTTCAGGCTTCTGCACGAGGCGGTTATGTCCGCACCCGTTGTGAGGGCGACCGCGTTTTTATTTCCGGCCAGGCGATTACTGTGATGCGAGGTGAATTGGCTTGAAGGTTAGAGCGGCGACATGAGGCTCGATCCAAAACCCGAAAACTCCTGCTTTGGCTGCGGCGGCGCGAACTCGCGCGGGATGCGCCTCGCTTTCGAACAGGATGACGGCCGCCAGCGCATCGTGGGACGTTTTCGCCTGGGAGAAGAATACCAGGGCGGCTCGGGCTTTCTTCATGGCGGGATCATCGCGCTGCTTCTGGACGAAGCCATGGGCAAGGCGGCCCGTTTTCACTCCGCGCACGCGGTCACAGCGGACTTGCGCATCGAATACAAGAAACCGATCCGCGTGAACACGGAAATCGTGGTGGAGGGATTTGTGGCCCGCCGCGACGGCCGCCAGTTGTATCATGAAGGAGAAATTCGGAACGAGGCGGGAGATTTGCTCGCCCGAGGCGAAGGGCGATTTGTCATCATCGACCTGGAAAAGTATTTGTCACGGTGATTGGGGACTGCTGAATTGGCGAAATTGGCGCTTTCAGGGGCCGGGAAAACCGAGCGAGGAGAAAAAGAATGACAGTGACGATGGGAAGCAATGGAAATTATGGAACCGATCAGTGGCGCGTGAAGGTCGGCCTCGCGGAGATGCTCAAGGGCGGCGTCATCATGGATGTCACCAACGCCGAGCAAGCGCGCATTGCTGAGGACGCCGGGGCCTGCGCGGTGATGGCGCTGGAGCGCGTTCCGTCCGACATCCGCAAGGAAGGCGGCGTCGCGCGCATGGCGTCGCCGAAAATTATTCGCGAGATCATGAACACGGTGAGCATTCCCGTGATGGCCAAGGTGCGCATCGGCCACTTCGCCGAAGCGGCCGTGCTGGAAGCGCTGGAAGTGGACTTCATCGACGAGAGCGAAGTCCTGACCCCCGCCGACGAGGAGAATCACGTCTGGAAACACGATTTCAAAGTGCCCTTCGTTTGCGGAGCGCGCAATCTGGGCGAAGCGCTGCGGCGCATTGCCGAAGGCGCGGCCATGATTCGCACCAAGGGCGAAGCCGGCTCTGGGAATATCGTCGAGGCCGTCCGCCACATGCGCACGATCACGTCGGAGATGCGCCGCCTCACAACACTGCGCGGCGACGAATTCATGCGCGTCGCCAAGGAACTCGGCACGCCGCTGGACCTGGTCCGAGAAGTTGCCAACACGGGAAAATTGCCCGTGCCGAATTTTTCCGCGGGCGGAATTGCCACTCCCGCCGACGCCGCGCTCGTTCGCCACTTGGGCGCCGAAGCCGTTTTTGTCGGATCGGGAATTTTCAAGTCCAGCGATCCGGAAAAGCGCGCTAAAGCCATCGTGAAAGCCACCACGCATTTCCAGGACCCCAAGGCCGTGCTCGAAGCCTCGGAAGAGCTGGGAGAAGCGATGCGGGGCCTGGACATCCGCCAAATCGACGAAAAGGATTTGCTGCAGACGCGCGGCTGGTAGCAGGAAAAATCGATTCGGGACCGTTTTTAGTAGCACAGCCACTCTTGGCTGTGCGGTTTTTGCAGTCGTAATTCAAACCTGCAGGCTTGCGTGCGACTTACAACCCCGCACAGCTAAGAGTGCCTGTGCTACCGGACCTCGCAGCAGGCTTTATGGCCAGATAGAGAATTGTTCCACTCGAAGAGGCCTTATAGGAGGCAGATGAAAGTCGGAATACTTGCCGTACAAGGTGACTTTGAAGCGCACGCGGTAACGCTCGCGCGCATAGGCGCCGATTACGTGTTTGCGCGCACTCCGCGCGATCTTGAAGGCGTGGACGCGGTCATTTTGCCGGGCGGTGAGAGCACGACGCAGTGGAAATTCATTGTCGAGGAAGGACTCGACAAGCGTCTCCTTGCGCATGCCGCGCGGGGCGGCGCGATCTTTGGCACCTGCGCCGGAGCCATCCTATTGGCGAAAGAAGTTCGCAATCCCGCTCAGTATTCTCTGGGCCTTGCCGATATTACGGTCACTCGCAACGGCTACGGACGACAACTCGCGAGCGAGGTGCGCCACGGGGCCGCAGCGATCTCAAGCGAGCCGATCGAGATGGTTTTCATTCGCGCTCCGATCATCGAACGTGTTGGGCCCGAGGTGGAGGTGCTTGCGAAATCGGAGGGCCAGCCAGTTTTGATCCGTCAGGGCCATATCCTGATCGCCACGTTTCATCCTGAACTTACGCGCGACACCACGGTACACGAGTATTTTCTTCGCATGGCAGAATTATGTGAAAACTCACGCCGGATTGACTCTGCGGTGCCAGGGGAACTTAAAGAGGTGCGCGCGCAAGCGGAACAATGAACTGAATCCCTTCTACACGCATTGAATGAAGCCGCGAATCATTCGTAATGAATAAGTCTACTCCTGCGGCTGCGGCACATGACAACTGAATGGCGTCTGGTGGGCGAAGTGACCGATTGCTCCGCAATCGAGCGTATATTCTTGCCGCCTTCACATCAAAATTGATCGTAATTGAAGCTGCGGAAATGGCGTCGATGTATTTCCTGGCAAGTTGTTCGTCTTGTCGCTCAATCGGTTTGACCAGAACCTCTCCAAGCGTAAGCGTGGAGGTCAACAACTGGTCTCCTCGCGAAAGCATCGCCTTCCGAAGATTGGTCACAAGGTCAAATTGCGGACCATGGATCTCCAATAGATAGATGAATAAGTTCGTATCCCAAAAAACGCGACTCATTCCCAACCTTCACGAAGGCGGCGCACATACGCATCGGCGTGCTCATCGGCCCAAAGAGTCTTACCTGAACCGGCTAAAGCCAAGAGAGGATCTGTTCCTGAAGACACTGTCGTAGCAGCATTAGACCAGTCAGAATACCAACGGAGCAAATCACTATATCCGACGGGCATCTCCTCTGGCTTGGGGATACTCTTGGAACCTTCGCGTCCTGGATGGTAGGGGTCCCCTTTGTGGAATAGCCTACGCCTCCCCGGACGGGTCTCGAGGAGCATTCGGTAGCGGGCAGGGTTTGGGGGCCGATTGGCCACACAATGCTGAATTACGTGAACGTAGACGCCAGGACGGATTGCGCCCGCAACCTGCTCCTTCATCGCCCTTTCCATTATTTGATCGACGGAAAAATCGCCTTGTGACGGATTTTCACGATGCAGCAACGCCGTAACAATCCAAACCTCATCAGCGATTCTGACTCGGGTTCGTGAAAGTGTAGGCATTTGCCCTCCATTTTGAAAGGGTATACAATGTATTAGCGTATTGTCAATAGATACATTTTCTAGGTTGATTTTTGGAGTTAGCATCAGTCCTTCACCGGCTTGAGCCTGGGTAGATTTCGTGTCATTCTGCAGTTTCGGATGCCCGGCCCGGAAAGATGATGATGGTCCTGCGCACCAAAGTTTTATTTCTATGCATCGGGAACGCATGCCGCAGTCAGATGGCGGAGGCCATTGCGAGGCACAGGGCGTCGGACGTGATGGAGGCATCAAGCGCGGGGCTCGTGCCATTTGGTGAAATTCCCGGCACCACGCTCAACGTGCTTCAAGAGCACGGCATTTCCGCGGATGGCCAAAGCTCCAAGCCGCTGCGTTCGGAAGATATTTCCGGGGCCGACATCGTAATCAACATGACGGGGCGCTCGGGGGCAACGATATTTACAGAGCCCGCGGCGCAGGTAGAAGATTGGGATGTCGGCGATCCGTATGGATTCGACCTCGCTGTATATCGCGCGATTCGCGATCAGATTGAGGCCCGCGTCGAAGATCTGGCGCGGCGGCTACGCGAAAGGGCAGATCCGCCGGACGCGGCATAGCCAGGTTTTTGTAGCGCCAACCTTCAGGATGGCATTTTACTCTCAGGCAGATGCCCCTGAAGGCGGGCGCTACATGTAAATTCCAAAAGGGAGACCCATGCGGCGCGAAAAAACCAGCGTGTCGCGCGAGGATTACCTGAAGGCCATCTGGGAGATGGTCCAGGAAGAGCACGAACCGATCAGCGCGCGCCTGGCTGAGGAGTTGGGCGTCACGCCGCCGGCGGTGACTGCGGCGCTGAAGCGCATGACGCGCGACGGCCTGCTCGTCGTGCGCCGCGACGGCCGCATCGCTTTGACGCGGCGGGGCAGCAGCATCGCAGACCGGCTGGCGATGCGCCACCAGCTCGCGGAGAAACTGCTCACGGAAGTCATCGGCCTGGACTGGACGCGCGCACACGACGAGGCCGAGCGCCTCGAGCACGGTATCTCGCCCGAAGTGGAAAAATTGTTGCTGGCGCGTTTTGGCGCGGAAGGCTTTTGCCCGCACGGCGTGCCGCTGCAAGGCGGCCTGGCTAAATTGCGGCGCAAGTACGGCGCGGTCCCGCTTTCCGATGTGAACACGGGCCGTACAGTCGAAGTCCTGTGCGTGTACGAGAAAGATCCGGAATTCCTGAAATTTCTTTCAGGCCTCACATTCCGTCCCGGCGCGCGCGCGCGCATCCGCAAACGCGAATACGACGAAACCATGACGCTCGCGGTCGGCAAACGCACAGTCCACCTTGGCAAACCGGCGACCAGCCGTATCTGGGTGCGCGCGCTGCCGCAATGAGCGGCCCTCGGTCACGCACGTTCTGCAAGATATCCGGCGTTGCCCGGATCGTTTAAGAGGTCAAACTCACCGCCTCCTCAGGCAGGGATCCCATGTAGCCGAGCATTGTTTGCTTCAATTGCGAATCCACTTCGTCGGCGATGGTCATCACATCGAGCAGTACCGTGCTGAAATCCACAGTCCCGAGATTGTTCTGCAGAGTATTGAAGATGCTGACCTGCAAAATTCGCGATTCCTCTACTAGCATTGGGACCGTGTAGCCTTGGTTTCGTCGCAGAATCCCATGTTCCTGTGCGGCGTCGGAAACAAAAAGTTGGGAGTTGGGAGGCAGTCGCAGGCGGCGGACGAGGTCCCTCATGAGCCGTGGGAGATGTCCGGTACGTTCAGTAAAGCTCAGAGGAAGGGCCGCAAGTTCCTCGTTTCGCTCCACGCGCGACAACCAGTGCTTAATGGTCGCTTCCGCATCGCGATCTAGAATTCCGGCCACACTCTCTTTGACCTTCGACGAACGAGCTGAAGGATTTGAGAGCTTTTCCTTGATGATTGTGGCAATTGTAGCCATCTTAAGGGGCTTCACAAGAACTTCGTCAGCTTGTAGGAGGATGGTGGTCATGGCCTCTTCAATCGCGGGATAGCCACTGTTCACCAGAGTGATAGCCTTGGGTTGTATATGGCGCATCGCGCTGACGACGGTAAATCCATCAGCAGGATCGGGCATGTGCAAGTCGGTGAGCAGCGCATCGAAGGTTTGAGTAGAAATGAGGTTCAGCGCTTCATTTACGGTGGCTGCGGGCACCACTTCGAACCCTTGATGTTCCAAGCCTAACTTGCAGACGGTGCGTAGCTCGACGTCATCATCCACGAGCAAAATTCGATTTTTCTCCACTGGAATCTCCTGTAAGTGAAATACAGGAAGGGGAGGCCGAAGCCTGAAAAGAAGAATCTCTCAGTCAAACATTCCTGTCAACGATAAACGGATACATAAAGGCCGTACCAGTAACCTGAATGGCCAACCAGCGGTCTGACGGAATCCGAGGCATATAGGAACATCCGCGAAATGAAAAAGGGCCGAAGAGTTTGTTCGGCCCTTTCTCATTTTCAATTCACCGCTTACTGCATCTCTATGAAATCGGGGTGCAAACTGCCTTGACCTCGGTGTACTGCTCGAGGACTTCGTGGCCCATTTCGCGGCCCCAGCCGGACTCTTTGTATCCGCCGAAGGGGAGGGCGGCGTCGAAAACGTTGTAGCAATTGATCCAGACGGTTCCGGCGCGGAGCAAGCTCGCGATCCTGTGTGCTTTCTTGATGTCGCGAGTCCACACGCCGGCCGCCAGGCCGTAGTTCGAGTTGTTGGCCTTCGCGGCTATTTCCTCGATGTCGCGGAAGGGAAGCACAGTGACCACGGGGCCAAAAATTTCTTCCCGCACCACTTTCATTTTTTCGTTGGTGTTCACGAGGACCGTGGGCTTGACGAAGTAGCCTTTGTCTCCAGCGCGCGATCCGCCGGTGACCGCCTTGGCGCCTTCCGAGAGGCCCGATTCGAGATAGCCGCACACCCGATTCAGTTGTTCTTCGGATACGAGGGGTCCCATGTCGCTGGTGGGATCCATTCCGGGGCCGACGCGAATGTTGTCGGCGTATTTTGCGACGCCGGCGACGACCTTGTCGAAAATATCGTTTTCGACGAAGAGCCGCGAGCCCGCGCAGCAGCATTGGCCGTGGTTGAAGAAAATAGCGCTGGCGGCGCCGGGGATAGCGGATTCAACATCGGCGTCATCCAGCACGATGTTGGGCGATTTCCCGCCGAGTTCGAGAGAAACTTTTTTCAGGTTGCCCGCGGCGGCCTGCAGGATGAGTTTGCCGACTTCCGTGGAACCTGTAAAGGCAACTTTGTCGACATCGGGATGAGCCGACAGGGCGGCGCCCGCCGTTTCTCCGTAGCCCGGCACGATGTTCACTACGCCGTCGGGAATTCCGGCTTCCTGCAGCAATTCGCCAAGCAGAAGCGCGCTGAGCGGCGTTTGTTCCGCGGGCTTCAGCACGACCGTGCAGCCGCTAGCTAAGGCTGGGCCGAGTTTCCAGGCCGCCATCAACAGCGGGAAATTCCAGGGAATGATTTGTCCGACGACGCCGATGGGCTCGCGCACGGTGTAGGCCAGAAATTGTGTTGTTCCGCCGCCCGACGAAATTGGAATGGTGTTGCCTTCGATCTTGGTGGCCCACCCGGCCATGTAGCGGAACAAATCGGCTGCCAGGGGCACGTCGGCAACGCGCGCAATGGTGAGCGGTTTTCCATTATCCAGCGATTCGAGCTGCGCAAATTCTTCCAGGCGCTTTTCGATCAAATCGCCGAGTTTCCAAATCATGCGGCCGCGCTCGGAGGGAGTGATTTTCGACCACCGGCCGTCGAATGCGGCGCGGGCTGACTTCACGGCGCGATTGATGTCTTCCTTGTCTCCTTCGGCCACGCGGGACAGGACTTCGCCTGTGGCCGGATTATAGGTGGGAAAAGTCTTGCCGGAAGCGGCTTCCACCCACTTGCCGTTGATGAGCATCTTGTGCGTCTTGGCGACAAATTTCGTGACATTCTGATCGAGTGTCGGCGCTGGTGCTGTTGTTGCCATATTTGCTCTCCTTCTCTGCGATCCGTGCAGCTGCGCGCTGAATTGGCGAGGCGAATTCCAAGCTACTCTCCTGGAACGGAAAATTCAAGCGAGCGATGATTCGGTCCGAATGGCGAGAAAACTCCAGGCGCTATCGGAACGAATCGGTTCCCGACCTGCGGCCACAGAAATGGGGTGTGTCGAAGGACCGGTCCGGACCGAATTGCGCTACACTGTTGACGCGCAAGCCGGCGGCAGCCGAGGAGTAGAAGGATGATTAGCACGGATCTGCGCTATCCCATCGGGAAGTATGAATCCAAGATCTCGCTCACTCCGGCCGAGCGCGCGGAGGCGATTGCGCACATTGCGGAAACGCCCAAGCGCATGCGCAACGCCGTGGGCGGCCTTTCCGGAGGACAACTCGACACGCCCTATCGGCCCGGCGGATGGACCGTGCGCCAACTCGCGCACCACGTCCCGGATAGCCACATGAACGCCTACGTGCGCATGAAACTCGCGCTCACGGAAGACGAGCCTACGGTTAAGCCGTACGAAGAAGCGCTGTGGGCCGAGCTAGCGGATTCGCGGGAAACGCCCGTCGAAGTTTCTCTCGCGCTCTTGGAATTTTTGCACCTGCGCTGGGACATTTTGCTGCGCTCCTTGCAACCGGGGGATTTTGCGCGGCGCTTGCGACACCCGGCCCTGGGGCCGATGACGGTGGACCACGTTGTGCACCATTACGCCTGGCACGGGCGGCACCACGTCGCGCACATCGCCTCGCTGCGCCAGCGCGAAGGCTGGAACTAGCCGGCTTGATGCTCACCGCGCTGCGCTACTACTGGATCACGGCGAAGGGTTTCCGGGTGCGTCCGTGGGCCAGCCCGTACATTCGCTGGCGCCTCGAAACTTTCTTTGGCGGCGACATGCACGCGCTGGGCCCCGCGGAATTCTTCCGTCTCATCTGGCGCGAGCGCAAACAACTTTCCCAGTTCATCGCCTGGGTGGCTAAGCGCTGGCGCGTGCAAAGGGGAGATCACGTCGGGTAGCGGTTTAATATCAACTCCCCGGTGCTGGGTCAGTTTTCCGGTTAGGCGACTTACCGGGAGTTAATTGTCTATCGCCGCTCACAGTCAATCGCTTGTATGATCTATATTAAAATTGGCCCCAAATAAGTCTCCGCGACATTGAGGGAGGATTCGGATGCGCGCGTTTCTCACAGCGTTTCTCGGGTTGTCAATGTTCTCTGCCCTTCCGCATTCTTTGTGGGCCGACCAATTCCCGCAACTGCTGCCCGGCGCTGAGCACTTCGAGCTGACTGTCCACGAAGATTCCGCCAGCTCGCTGCCCCTTGGCCCGAGCTGCGGCGGTGAAGCGGCCCTCACTTTGCCTTGCCGAGCCTTTCTCGTGAGCCTCAAAAACGTCGGCGTGCACACTGTGCATTTAAGCCGAATCGCTTGCAACGAACCGGTCGTCAGCTTCGACATGAAGGAGCCCAACACGCCATCCGGCTGGTGGCCGATCAGTCAGGTTTCGCGCCCCAAATGCACTCCCGCGGTTTACGAGAATCTCCGCCTTCGACCGGGTGAGACGACGGAATACAGAACCCGACTGGTCTCTCCGAATAGGGAGCCATCCGCACCGGTCTCGCCTCGCTCCTACACGGTTCGCGCCCGCTGGTTGCTTTGGGGCTGCACCGAAAAGCCGGAAGGAACCGATTGCCTGGCCCCGCTTCAGGATTTGAAAGCGAACTCCTGGGGTGGTTTACCCACGGGCCGTGTGGAGAGCCAAACCCCGGTCGAGGTCGTCTCGAAAGAGATCGAAGTCAATTCCCCGGCCTTGCCTGACCTCGGCCCGCTAAAGCTTGGATTCGAATCCCCGATTGCTACTGAGCCGCAAGCCGCCGAGGTCAGAAAGCGTTCTCGCGCCTCATGCGCCACGGACCCGGGAACTAGCCTCGAATGTACGGTATTCCACTATGCGATTCGCAATCTCGGTAACCGCCCGGTTCGGAATGGACGATTCGCTTGCAGCGACTACAGCATCATCCCGGAGTACCGGACTGATCATGGCGAGTGGAAGCGACTCCAATCCCAATTGTGGGGCTGCACAATGAACGTCTATCTCGAAACCCCGATTGAGCCCGGCGAGGCAATCGAAGGAAACTTCATTCTGAGTGCGCTCGCTCCTCGCTTTGATACGTCCCCGCTTTATGCTGCCGGAAGATACGAAATCCACTTTAGTTTTTACTCGAGCGTTTGTTTTGCATCCCCCGATGGCAGCTTCTGCATTCAATCGCCCAGGGAGCAGACAGTCACGATCTCGAATGTAGTCACCGTCAGCGCGACAGCGTTCACCGCGGGCGCGTCCAAAGCACAGTGAAATTCACGACTCGCCGGAATCATCGGTCTGAGATTTGACCGTGGCAGCGGGATGGACGAAAAAGTGCGTTCCCAACTCCTGATTAACGCGCTTACCGGACAATTGGGTACTGGGAATAGAAATCGGTCGCAGCCTACTGCGGTAACAAGAAACTAACCCAGTACCAACTCCCCTACTGACTGACCGATGTCGCGCAAGGAGGTGTATACTCAACAACGATCCACTGGAAGCAGGAGAGAAGTACCCCCTTCCGCGCGCCGCCATGAACGAACTGAAAATATTTCAGAAGACGGAATCGCTCCACGAAGGGCGCTGGTGGGAGCCACTGCCGGACGGGCGCGTGCACTGCTATCTTTGCCCGCGGCATTGCCACATTGGGGAGGGGCAGGCCGGGTTTTGCTTCATCCGCGTGAATCAGGGCGGGAAGCTGTATAGCTTGGGATATGCTTCGCCGGCGGCGCTGCAAATCGATCCGATCGAGAAGAAGCCGCTCAATCATTTTCTGCCGGGCACGCGCGTGTTTTCACTCGGCACCGCGGGCTGCAACATGGGATGCTTTTTCTGCCAGAACTGGGATATTTCAAAGTCAAAGGCCGACCAGGTTCGTTCAACGCACATTCCGCCGGAAGACATTGTCGCGCTGGCGATCCGCTACGGCTGCCCGTCGATCGCATTTACCTATAACGAGCCGACCATCTGGGGCGAGTATGTGATCGACATTTGCCACGCCGCGCGGGAAGCGGGAATCCGCACGGTCATGGTCACGAATGGCTACGTCACCAGGGAAGCGTTTCACGATATTTACGACCACGTGGACGCCGCGAACGTTGACCTGAAAGCGTTCACGGAAGGATTTTATGGCCGCATCACGCTCACGCATTTGCAGCCCGTGCTCGACACGCTGGTGTGGCTCAAAGAGGAAACGAACGTTTGGTTTGAAGTCACCAATCTTCTGATTCCGGACCTCAACGATGACGCGCGCGAAATCCGCCAACTCGTCGGCTGGATTCTGGAACATCTCGGTCCCGACGTGCCTCTGCATTTCACGGCGTTCCATCCCGATTTCAAGCTGCAGGACAAGCCCAGAACTCCTCCCGAAACGCTGCACGCCGCCCGCAAAATAGCGCTGGCCGCGGGGCTGCACTACGTCTATGAAGGGAATATCCATAGCGACGCTGGGCACACCATCTGTCCCGGCTGCGGCAAAATTGCGATTCGCCGTTCCTGGCACGATGTGCTCGAAAATTCGCTGCGCGACGGGGCGTGTTCTTCCTGCGGCCAAAGGCTCCCGGGGCGGTGGACAAATGTTTCCGCTGCGTCCGGAGCCGCGGGTTTGCGGGCCTCTGAAAAAGTGGCGAATAAATACGGCGCATTGAATCTTTGAATTGTGCGGACGGGCGAAACTGTCGGGCGCGAAAGGCAGTCGGCGGCACTCTAAATCCCCAAACCAGCCAGCCCGAATTGAGAGTCTTCAATTTCAAATTGAAAACCCTGGAGCGCGACTCAACATCAATGGCCAGCAATGGCTTGCCATTCATCGCAAACCTCGGGCCACTACCCAGGAATTACATTTCTGCTATTATTGCAGCTTCAGTACATGCGAATCACGAATCGAAAGTCAACAAGCACAAACCACCAGTCACAATATGTAAGTGATGCTAACGAATTCCGCCCATCGGCATGTCCATGGGCATGCTGGAATCGTGAGGCATCGAAGGCATTCCGGCGAGATACGCGTACATCCACAACTGCCATTTGCGATCCAGTTCCAGGGGAGTGGTGCCCAAGGCCTTCGTGACATCGGCAACGTTCGGGTGCGGCATCGTTGCGGCGTAGAGTTTTCTTACGGCGCCGGCGCCGCCGAATTCGGCGATTTCGCTGACCCATGCCGCGCCGAGCAGAGTCCGGTCATCGGCAGAGGAAATTTCGCCGCCAGGGTCGCTGAGCAAACTCGCAAGCCTCTTGTGACCGAGACGTTGCTCCACTTCAGCGGCCGCCATTCCAATTTCCTCGCCGCGCCATTGGCCCACCAGCCAGAGCGCGATCCACCGGGCGAGTTGCGCGTTCCCGGGCTTGCCCCATGCGGCGTAGAGAAGCGCTTGCGCATCAGCGGCCGCGGGAAGTTGGGGAGTCTGTCCGGTCAGCTTCGTGCGAATGGTCGTTCCCGCGGCCGCGTAGGGCTGCTGGCCCGACTCTTCCGCCGGCGACGCGGAAAATGTGGGATCGAAGACGATACGGATGGTCATATTTGAACCGGCGCCGCCAAGTTTCTTGTCCAGCGCGGTGAACAGGGGCTCCCTGTTCGTTGCGAATACCGTCATGGCGCTCTGCGTGAACGCGCCCGCCGGGCATAGGATTTCGTAGTGCGCGGAAGTCACGCGCTGCATGAGCGATTCGCGGACGATGCGGCGAATCGTCCCGCCAAAAAAGAAAACCGCCACGGCAATCGCTGCAATGCTCAGGGAAATGATAGTCAGAGGCTTGCTGAAGCCGCGCTGCGATGTCGAACATGGCGTCATGAGGTTACGTTGTCCGGTGGCCGGAGCCCGATGCTTTCGGCCGTCGCGGGCTGGAAATATTTTTCAACGTCGGTGTCCGGGAATCCGCGATTATTCAGGTGGACGCGGAGTTGGCCCGTGGAAACGGGGCCGCGCGAAAGCAGGGCGCGGATCGATTCGTAGGCGACCTGATGCTCCGGCTCGATGAAAACATGCCGGCAGAGAGATTGCATGAGCGTCACCCGCTGCTCGCGAGGAACCGACTCATCGCAAAGCACGCGCAGAGCCTGGAATTCGGTTGCGGATTGTGTTTCACGATCCATGGGAACGGCCCGGCGAAATGTCCCCCCTTTAAAAAAAGTTCTGTTTGGCGCGGAACAATTTTTCCCGCGCGCTACAGTCAGTTTATTCCAGATGTGGCGCTGCCGGGGAGGATTCTTCAATTGGGGAAATTCGCCAGGTCCGCGTGACGGTTGTTCAACGCGCGTCGGCTTTCGGGGAGGTGCTGCCAACCAAGCGAATTCGCGCAGCTTTTGCTTCGGCGTCGGACGGGTCCATAACAAGTCCGCTCTCATATTCGCGGAGAGCCTCGGCCGGACGGCCGGTAAATTCCAACAATCGGCCGAGGCCGAAGTGGGCGTGGGTGTCAAACTGGTTGTCTGCCAGGGATCGACGAAACGCTTTTTCGGCGCGCGGAAAATCCCGCCAAGATAGATAAATATCGCCCAACTGGTCGGACGCCTCGGCATTGAAATCGGCGGCTGCGGAGCGTTCGTATTCGGCGCGCGCATCCTCCGAACGGCCCTGGGCGAGCAGAAACTTGCCGTAGTTGTTGTGAGCGCGGGTCGAGAGTGGAGACAGCGTTATGGCCACGCGGAATTCCCAGTCGGCCTCGGCGCTGCGCTTCATCGCGGCCAGCGTCTCCGCCAGATTGACATGCGCCGTCGTGTACGCCGGAAGACTTCGCAATGCCCGCCGGGAGTAATCGACGGATTCGAGATATCGTTCCTGCCTCTGCCGGAGAAGGGCCATGTCGTCGAGCGCATAACCGTTTGTGGGGTCCATCGCCAGCGCCTCTAGCCATTCCCGCTCGGCCAATCCCAAGTTTCCCCGGTTGATGGCAGTCGAGCCGAGGTTGGTGCGGATCACGCTGGAATCATCCTGTGTTTCCGTGGCCCCGCGATACAGCATGGCCTCGTCGCCCCATTCCCGGTTGCGCGAAACTGTTCTCACCGCATAAGCAAGCGCAACCATGCAAAGCAGCGCCGGCACGGCACGCGCCGCAAGCCTCGGAACGGAGGGGACGCTTCCTCTCCAGAGCTGTACAGCGCTCCAGGCAAGGAGCCAGCAGAATCCAACCGAAGGCAGATACAAATAGCGCTCTCCGTAGACACCTGCCGGCATCCACCGCGCATTCATGACCGGACCGAGCGGCAAGAAAACCCACGCAAATGCGAAGGAAACCATATGAGAGCGTTTCCACAACGCCGCAAAAAGGATGGCGCAAAGAGCGAGGCCCGCGAGTCCGAGAAGAACATTCGTGTCCGTGAAATGCTGGCTCGGGTGAAAGGCATAGAATGCCGACAGGCGCGCGGGCCAGATTAACTTCCCGAGGTAGCTGCCGATGAGGGCAATGGCCGAAAGGACCGTGTCATGCCAGGAGAGGTTTGGTCGAATGACGACGGCGGCGATTCCTCCCATGATCGCGGCGCGGGCGGTGAGATAAAGAGCAGCGACAATCCAAAGCGCGCTGTAGCGTGAGAATTTTTCCCGGAGCGTCGTAGTGGAGCGGTCGCCCCGGTAGAAATGTTCAAAGAGCATCACCAGGACTGGAAGGGTCATGGCCGTCTCTTTCGACAGCAGGGCCAGCGCGAAAGAAATGCACATCATCGCGCGCGGCCAAGCTCTTGCTTTCGATTCCGGCAGCTTCAAGTAGAACAAGAACGTCCCCAGATAAAACACGGCAAGGTTGAGATCGCCCACCGAGGCGATCCACGCGACAGGTTCGGTGTGGATGGGGTGCAGAGCGAACAGTCCGGCAGCGACGAGCGCCACGCGCTCATCATTGAGTCGCCGCAGGATGAGGAACACCAGCCAAACCGCAATTCCATTCAGCAGGACACTTACCATATGAAAACTGAAGGGAACTGCTCCCGCGATCTGGTACGACAGCAGGAACTCGAACGACATGATCGGGCGGTAGTAATTGGAAATGCCTTGCGCGCCATAAAACGACCAGGCGCTGGTCGTGAAAATTTGCCGTAGATAGCGGAAGGAGTGAACGTAGGGATTCGAGACCACCAGGAAGGAATCGTCATAGACGAACCAATTGAAAAAAATATTGCTGTATGGCAGAAAGGCGAGAAGGAACAGGATGACGAATGTGATCACGTCCCGATTCGTTTCCTGCTGTGCCTTGCTGGTGGGTCTTGTCGCGCGCGCCATTCCTTGATGCTACTGGATCGCGGCGGCGGAAACCATCTTCGCGGAGAGAGCCGGTAGCAGAACAGTCAGCCATGCGACGGATTGTCCTGCGTGGCGGATTCTGGAGTAGACTAGCCGCGTTGCGGAGTGGAACGCATACGGAAGGGGATAAAGTCATGGCAAAGATTTCCCGGCTCTTGATTTTCTTGTCCTTGCTCATTTTTGCGGGGGGCGCGCAGGCGCAAGAGCCGCCCGACTGGACCAATCCGTTTCCGCCCTACCGGATCATCGGAAATATTTATTACGTCGGGAGCCAGGGGCTTGGCGTCTACCTGATCACCACGCCGCAAGGGAATATTTTGATCAACAGCAATCTGGAAAAATCCGTGCCGATGATTCGGGAAAGCGTCGAGAAATTGGGCTTTCGCTTCAGCGACACCAAGATTCTTTTGATCAGCCACGCGCATTGGGATCACTGCGCGGGCAGCGCGGCGGTCAAGGAGTTGACCGGCGCGAAGTACATGGTGATGGATGCCGACGTGCCCGCGATCGAGGACGGCGGAAAGCTCAATTTCGGGCGCGATTCCAAATTCAGCGATTCCGGTGTTTCTCAATACCAGCCCGCCAAAGTCGATCGGGTCTTGCACGATGGCGACCAGGTGAAGTTGGGAGACACGGTGCTCACCGCGCATCTCACGCCGGGACACACAAAGGGCACGACCACCTGGACGATGAAAGTGGCGGACGGAGGAAAGACATACAACGTGGTCATCGTGGGAAGCCCCAACGTGAATCCCGGATACAAGCTGGTGAACAACACGCTTTATCCGCAAATCGCGTCCGACTACGAGCGCATGTTCCGCGTCCTGAAATCCTTGCCTTGCGACGTGTTTCTCGGCGCCCACGGAGATTACTACGGCATGGAGGCGAAGTACGCCCGAATGAAACAGGGCGGGCCGAATCCGTTCATCGATCCCGAGGGCTACAAGAGTTATATTACCGAGCGCGAGCAAACGTTCCGCGCGGAATTGGCAAAGCAGACGGCCGCAAGCCGATAGGAGCCGCATTCGGGCACAAGATTTTGCGGACGACAACGCACTGCGCATTCAGGATCGGGGGTTTCTTGTGACAAACAAGATGTTCGGCGTTTTCATCGCGGCTGCATGTTTCCTGGCCATTACCGTTCCGCTGACGGCGCATCACGGAGCGGCGGGCTACGATATGGAAAAACAATTAGTGATGAAGGCCACCGTGACGGATTGGCTGTGGGCCAATCCTCATTGCTTCCTGCGCTACGATACGACGGATGACAAAGGTGAAATCGCACATTGGACCGTGGAAGTCAGCAATCCCGTGGACATGACCAGGCGCGGCTGGACCAAACGTTCCTTAAATGCGGGCGATCAAGTCACGGTGACTGTGCGGCCTGCTCGGAACGGCGCCCCGGTCGGTCAACTCTTGAAGGTTGTCCTTCCCAATGGCCAGACATTGATTGGGTGGACCGCCGCGGTGCGCTGACGCGGAAGCCGTCCGCGGGGTGCGGCGATCGCTTACGCGATATAGGGCATCTGCAAAAGCGAATGGCGTTGGCCAGGTGGTGCGTGAGGACTTCAAAATGCTCAGGCAGTTTGTGAACTCGATGATTGGAGGATTCGCGGTGCTGGCGCTTTGCATTAGTATGCGTGCGCAGATTGCTCCGCCTCAACAACCCGAGGCTGCGAAGAACCGCAAGGCAGCCCCGGCTCCGCGGCGCGACCTCTCAGGAATTTGGGCCCCTGAAGATACGATGGAGGGAATCTCTCCAAGGGGCGTGAAGACGCACGCTCCTTTCACGCCTTTGGGAGTGAACATTGCCAACAACGTTTATAAGCCCGGAGACGGGCCCCGAAGAGTTCCCATCGGCCTAGTAAACGATCCGCTCGACAGTTGCGATCCCGCGGGCTTCCCGCGCGATCTGCTATTTGAACTGCGGCCCTTTCAGGTCGTGCAGACTTCCAGCAAATTGCTCATGGCGTATCAGTACCAGCAGGTGTGGCGCGTCATCTGGAAAGACGGGCGGGAACTTCCGAAGGATCCCGATTCGCGGTGGTATGGATATTCAGTGGGGAAGTGGGCGGATGATTATACGTTTGTCGTCCAGACGGTCGGAACCGATGAGCGAACCTGGCTCGACAATGCCGGCGACCCGCACAGCGGCGACATGCGCGTGGAGGAGACGTACCACCGCGTGGATCACGACACTGTCGAATTGACCGTGAAGATCGACGATCCGAAAATTTACACGGAGCCGTGGCTGGCTCGCGATAAGCTGCGCCTCAAATTGCTGCCGGACAATACGGAAATTATGGAAATGATCTGCGCGCCGAGTGAAGCGGAAGAATATAAAAAGTCGATGGCCAATCCTCTCTCCAAGTAGTAGCTTGCTGCCGTTTAAACTAATTGCGCGGCAGAGCGGAGATGGGACGATTTACAGGATAGTCTTTCCAACCTAGGATCAAATAAATCTCCGTCTCCCGGCGCTGAAAGCGCCGGCGCAAGCTAGCCCAGGGCAACACCCTGGGAATCGGAATCCCTCAATTGCATTGCGCCCTGAAAGGGCGCAGGAGCCCTTCCGCCCTTTCAGGGCGGACGAAATCACCTCGGCACGATCCCCGGGGCGTTGCCCCGGGCTGGTATGCTCCGCGCCGTTGGCGCGACACCATGGCCGTGTTTTCAGGCGAGGAAGTTACTGAAAAGGACTCATACAAATAGATAGATTCCAGGTCTGTACGGCCCCTATTAGGAATGTTTGTGGGCCTATTTGTGTTTGTTTTCCACGTGCTCGTCAATCCACTTCAGGATCAGGTCCGCGACCTGGTTGCTGTTCTTGTCCTGCATGAGCATGTGGCTGTTGCCGAATTGCCCGTACTTCGGCAGGTGCATGAGGGTCGCGTCTCCGCCTGCGGCGTTGACCTGCTGCACGTATTTTGAGCAGGAGTCGAAACGTTCTTTCCACATGGTGGGCATGGAAGGAACATCGGCGAGGTGATCGCCGAAAACGACGAGCGTCGGAATTTTGGCCAGGTTTGAAATCTGTTCTGGATTCAGCGCGGGGCACACGGTTTCAATTGTGATCGTCGCTTTAATGTCCGCCGGATTGATGAGCGCGGCTTGCTCGGGGAAAAAACCCGATTCCGAGTGGCCCATCAAAACCGCGCCTTTTAGTTTGATCGCCAGGCCCGAAAGATTCGTCCACGTGGGATTGGCTGCGGGAAGCCCGCCGTTCAGATCCGGAATCACTTGCTTGCCGAACTCCTCGAACGCCTCCACCGGAAATTGCTCATCCGAGAATGCTTTTCCCATGCTGGGGCCGAAGCGGAAGAGGAGCCAGGCGATCTCGTGTGTCGCGGTCCGAATTTCGGGCATGTCGCTTGCTGGACGCTTTCGCAATTTTATTTCGTTGAGGATCGTGGCGTCGAATCCGGAACGCGCGCGCGAGACCTGGTCGGGAAGATAAACGGCGCGATGCTTCCTTAGGAAATATTCGTTCCAGCCCATGCGCCCGTCGGGAGTGGTTTCGTAGCTCTTCGAGCTGAGGCAACATCCGTGCACCATGACGACCGGAACATGCGAATCGGCGCCCTCGGGAATCTGATATTGCACATACATCTGGCCAACGGTAATGTTTCCGGTATTGATACCCGTGCCAAGAAAACCCGTGGTTGATCCGGTGAGCGCGTCGGTGTAAACGGTGCGGCCGCCGACGAAGAAGCTGCCTTGCTCTTTAAGGAGCAACGAATCGGCCATGGTCGCGGCGGCAAAGAGCAGGACTGTCATCGCAACGAGCAGAATGTGCAGGCGCGCTGGTCTTTTAAACTGACGGTTGTTTTTCACAAGGATCTCCTCTGGCTGATTTTCCGGCTTGCGGAAAGGTACCATGCTTTCTCATTCCGAACGAAGCCCGGGAACGCCACGTGGTAGGCCAGTTTCCGATAAGGTGACTTCACAGGACTTGGCATCGTCGACTCTGATTTTTACTGAGGATGGCCTCGCGGTTGTATACTCTCGCCACTCATGGTTCGAGGGAACCTTATGTCGATCCCCTCCGGCTTCAAACTCGGCTCCTATGAGGTCGTCGCGCAGATTGGCGCGGGCGGAATGGGAGAGGTGTATCAAGCACACGACACCAAGCTCGGGCGCGATGTAGCCATCAAAGTCCTGCCGGAAGCATTTGAACATAATGATGATCGGCTCTCACGATTTCAGCGCGAAGCGAGAATGCTGGCAGCGCTGAATCATCCCAACATCGCCACGATCTACGGACTGGAACAGTCTGGCGGCACGAATTATCTTGTCATGGAGTTGGTATCTGGCGAGACTCTAGCGGAGAGAATCAAACGAGATGGGACAGTTCCAATCGGGGAAGCACTAGGCATTGCGAGACATATTGCCGAGGCGCTGGAAGCCGCGCACGAAAAAGGAATCATTCATCGCGACCTGAAACCCGCCAACGTGAAGCTGACGCCCGAGGGAAAAGTCAAGGTGCTCGACTTCGGCTTGGCGAAGGCGTTCGCGGACGATGGAGCGACGGAGGACCCAAGCAACTCGCCGACCTTGAGCATGGCGGCGACGATGCCCGGCATAATTTTAGGGACGGCCGCATACATGAGCCCGGAGCAAGCGCGCGGTAAGGCCGTAGACAAGCGAACCGATATTTGGGCGTTTGGTTGTGTGCTGTTTGAGCTGCTCACCGGGCGGCAGGTATTCCGGGGTGAATCCTTCTCTGACACAATCGCGGCCATCCTCGAACGGGAGCCCGATTGGAATGCGCTGCCTCCTTCCACCCCTCCGAAAATTCGTGATCTCCTGCAGCGTTGCCTCCAAAAAGATGCTCAACGCCGTCTGAGGGACCTCGGCGACGCTCGCATTGAGATCGAGGAGGTACTAGCGTCCAAAGAAGCGCGGGGACGTTACGAACGGACGAGCCGAGCTGGGACTGCGACTGAAGCCATCGATTTAGGTCTTGCCGCTGGCTCGAGACCCCTGCCATCGATTGCCGTGTTGCCTTTTGTTTTCTTGGGCCAACTCGAAGAGCGCAACGCGTTTTCACTGGGGTTTGCAGATGCCCTGATTACCATTCTCGGAAGTCTTGAGGATGTCGTCGTCCTTCCGACGTCCGCGATCTTGAACTGCGCGCCTGGTGGCAATCCGGCGCAGGTATGCCGCGACCTCGAGGTCCGCCACACCCTACAGGGCAATGTGCAAAAGCTTGGAACGCAGTGGCGCGTTTCGATACAGATCTTCGATGCCATGACGCAAAAGGTCACATTTTCCGAGAAATATGATTTCAGACTGGAAAACGTTTTCGATGTGCAGGACGAAATTGGGCGTCGCGTTGTGGAGTCGCTGCGCAGCCGGTTCTTGATCTCTGCGCGGAAGACTCGTGACCGGTACAGCAGCGACCCAGAAGCTTATGACGAATTCATGTCAGGTCTCCGCGAGAGTTACTCGGATCGACCGGAAACCCTGCAAAGCGGTATCGAACACTTGTCTCATGCCGTCGAGCGCGATCCCGAATTTGCCCTCGCGCATGCCACGCTCTCCTACGTCTCGATGAACATGCACTATAGCTTCGACCCACAACGTACTTGGTTGGAGAGGGCGGAACACCACTGCCGCCAGGCCCTGACGCTCGACCCGGCATTGCCTGAGGGGCATTTGGCCCAGGCTTGGATTCTGTGGAGCCCGGCGAAGAATTTCCAGCACGCTGATGCCATCGCGGCGCTGGAACAGGTATTAGCGGCCCGGCCAAATTTTGAGCGGGCCCATAACCGGATGGCCACCATTTGCCTGCACATCGGACGGCTCCAAGACGCGCTCGTCGCACATGAGCAAGCACAACGGTCAAATCGAAAGACTCGGGGTCTCAACCTGGAGATCTTTTATCTCTATAGTGGAGATTTCGCACGCGCGGAAGAGGCGGCTGAGGCATTCATTCGAGAGAGACCGGGAACCACCTATGCGCTTGTTTACCATCCACAGCCTCCGCTTTTGAGCGGAGATTTGGAATTAGCCGAGCAACGCTTGGCAGTGGCCCTGAAACAGCTCCCAGACGAGCCCATGATCGTCAGCCTGCAAGGTATGCTGCACGCCCGGCGCCACCAAACTGGCTCTGCAATCGATTGTGTCCGCAAGGCGCTTGATTCGCCGCGATCCTTCGGCCATACGCACCACACTTATTATCAGATCGCATGCGTTTATGCGGTATTGGGGGAAACGGACAAGGCGATGGCGTGGCTGGAACGCAGCGTCGACACCGGTTTCGCCTGCTGGCCTTTCTTCCAGGTCGATCCCCACCTTGAAAGCCTGCGTGAGGAACCTGAATTCAAACGACTGGTCGGAGATCTTGAGCGAAAATACGCGTCCCTCAAGATCCAGAGGCTATAGCTGATGTTTAGAGCCTAGGCGAACGTGTGCAAGCTAAGCCTTACGGTTGGGAAAGCACGTACGCTTTTTTGAAGGACAGTATCCCCCGAGCCCGGAAACGGTCACGAATCACGACGTGGATCGCGACCGGCACCGCTTCCTGATAGTGATGGAAGGCGAACAAGAAGAGGTAGCAGCACAAATGAACGTGGTGCTGAAGTGCCTTGAAGAGTGTAAGCAGAAAGTTCCTGCCGGAGCGAAGTGAATCCAGCGCAGTTGGTAATAGCATCTCCCTTCCAGGCCAAGTCCTGTGAAACGGGGTGGTCTCAATGGGTCGTTGCAACACCTGGTCAAAACCTTCTTGTAGGAACCTAGGAAGCTGATTTTGTTAGCCGGCGTCAATATCACACAAAACAAAGCCCTGCTTAGGTTCTGTATAAGTACTGCCATACAGATCGATTCCCGACGGGAAGTGTTGTCAGATCAACTGACTAGAGGGTGTTGCATCGACCGGTTGAGCTGGCAGGGATTATCGGAACCTGGCCCACTACCGAACGCCATTCTTCTGAGTGGCGTCGCGCAAGATGCCAATCGGGAGATTGGCGTTCCCGGGTTCAGAGCTCGGCGGTCGTAATCGCTCCCAGGGAAGCGGAGCTCACCAGCGCTGCGTATTTGGCGAAAACGCCGGTCTTGTAACGCGCCGCGGGCGGCTTCCATTTTGCGAGACGCGCCTTGACTTCGGCGTCGCTCAATTCGACGCGCAAACTTTTTGTCGCCAGGTCGAATACAATTTGATCTCCCTCGCCGACAATCGCGATAGGCCCGCCGCGAGCGGCTTCCGGAGCGGCGTGGCCGGCCATCAGGCCGCGCGTCGCGCCGCTGAAGCGGCCATCGGTCAGGAGAGCCACGTCTTCGCCGAGGCCCATGCCCACGAGGGCGGAAGTGAGGCCGAGCATTTCGCGCATGCCTGGCCCTCCGCGCGGCCCTTCGTATCGCACGATAACGACGTCGCCCTTTTTGATTCGTCCCTTCACAGCCGCATCCATCGCGTCCTCTTCCCGGTCGAAAACGCGCGCCGGTCCGCGATGGTAAGGCCTTTCGTGGCCGGAGGTTTTCACCACGCATCCTTCCGGAACCAGATTGCCCCGCAAAATCATCAGGCCGCCCGTATTCTTGATCGGGTCTGAAAGCGGGCGAACCACGTCCTGGCCGGGACGTTCTTTCGCGCCCTGCGCTTCTTCGTCCAGCGTTTTCAGGCTGGCCGTCATTTGCCCGCGATGGAGCAGGCCCGCGTCCAGCAGGCGCTTGGCCAGGAGCGCGGGCCCGCCGGCGTTGTACAAATCGACTGCGGTGTATTTTCCCCAGGGCTTCATGTCGGCGAGGAGAGGCGTTTTTGCGCTGATGTCTCCGAAATCATCGAGATGAAGTTCGATTTCCGCTTCCTTGGCCATGGCGAGTAAATGCAGGACGGCGTTGGTGGAGCCGCCGGTCGTGACCACGGCGAAGATCGCGTTTTCAAACGCCTGGCGGGTCAGGATTTTGCGCGGCGTCACGCCTTTGCGGAGCAGCTCCATCACCAGGGTGCCGGCGCGATAAGCGGCTTCCTCCTTGCGCGGATCGGTGGCGGGAATATTTCCTAGTCCGATAGGCGCCAGGCCGATAAATTCAAGGGCCGTGGCCATGGTGTTGGCGGTGAACTGTCCGCCGCAGGCGCCCGCGCCCGGGCAGGCCACCGTCTCGATCTCCTTGAGGTCGGCGTCCGACATTTTCCCGGCGGAGTGCGCGCCGACGGCTTCAAACACATCTTGAATCGTGACGTCGTGCCCGCGGAAGCGCCCCGGCTGAATCGAGCCGCCATAGAGGACGAGACTCGGCAGGTTCAGGCGCGTGAGGCCCATGGCGGTTGCGGGGATGGTCTTATCGCATCCGGCGAGAGCCACCATCGCGTCGAACATGTAGCCTAGTCCGACGAGCTCGATCGAGTCGGCGATCACTTCGCGGCTGACGAGCGAAGCCTTCATTCCCTCGGTGCCCATGGTTTCGCCGTCACTGATCGCGATGGTGTTGAATTCGAGCGGCGTGCCGCCGGCGGCGCGTATTCCTTCTTTCACTTTTTCCGCGAGCTTGCGCAAGTGCGAATTGCAGGGCATGGCTTCGATCCAGGTATTGGCAACGCCGACGAGCGGTTTTGCCAGGTCATCATCGGTGAGGCCGATCGCGTAAAAATAAGCGCGCGCGGGCGCCCTCGACGGGCCGTCCAGGATAATCCGGCTGTGTTCTCTGAGACGCGAATCCATCATTCCTCCGGAAGAGTGGCTAGTGGCGAGTGACGAGTGGCGAGCACGGTGCGCTTGGCAGGCTTCACTAGCCACTCGTCACTCGGCCTAACTGGCTTACGCGCCTTCGGCGATCACGCGGTTCTTTTTCATCCAGGGCATCATTGAGCGCAATTCGGCGCCGACTTTTTCGATCGGGTGCTTCTGGCCGGCTTCGCGCAGTTGTTTGAAATTTTTGAGGCCGGTGGCGGCTTCGTTCATCCATTCCTTGGCGAATTTGCCGGATTGGATGTCTTTGAGGATGACCTTCATGCGTTCCTTGGTGGCCTTGTCGATTATGATGGGGCCGCGCGTCAAGTCGCCGTATTCGGCCGTGTTGGAAATCGAGTAGCGCATTTCGGAGATTCCGCCTTCGTAGACCAGGTCCACGATCAGCTTCATCTCGTGGCAGCACTCGAAATAAGCCATCTCCGGCGCGTAGCCGGCTTCGACCAGCGTTTCGTATCCCGCCTGAATCAGCGCGGTGAGGCCGCCGCAAAGCACGGATTGTTCGCCGAAGAGGTCCGTTTCGGTTTCCTCGCGAAAATTTGTTTCAATCACTCCGGCGCGCGCGCCGCCGATGCCGCTGGCATAGGCCAAGCCGATTCTCTTGGTGTCGCCGGCAGGGTCTTGATGGATGGCCAGCAGGCAGGGAACTCCCGCGCCCTGCGAAAATTGATGGCGCACGAGGTGTCCCGGCCCTTTGGGCGCAACCATGAACACATTGACTTCCTTGGGCGGCTTGATGAATCCGAAATGGATCGAGAAACCATGAGCGAGGGCGAGATATTTCCCGGCGCGCATGGCCGGTGCAACATCGGCGTCGTAAATTCCCGGCGTCAGCTCGTCGGGAGTGAGGATCATGACGATGTCGCCTTCTTCCGCGGCCTGGCGCACGGTCAGCACTCGCAGCCCGGCCTTTTGCGCCTTGGCGACGGATGCGCTGGTACTCTTCAGGCCGACCACTACGTCGCAGCCGGAATCCGCCAGATTCATGGCGTGGGCATGGCCCTGCGATCCAAAACCGATCACAGCGATCTTTTTGTCTTTGATGTAGTTCAAATCCGCATCTTTATCGTAATAAACCTTCACATTTCCTCCTATTGCGTTTCTGGGTTGGCGATCTCAATCGCTGGAACTGTTTTCTTTGCGCGCGTTGTTGAATTGGCACCGGCGCGTTTTTGTGGCGCCCGTCTTCAGGCGGCCATTTTCGATTTCAAGCTCCTGCTCGCCTGAAGGCGAGCGCCACGCGGCCCGAACTTGGGATTGGCACACGGAACCTACCGCCAGTGTATGTGCAATCACACAAGGACCAAAACCCAAAGACTGAAGCCTGCGCTACTTAAGGCCATTCGTGGCAAATAGTTTAAACCTTTGCTTGCGGGTAGCATCCAAGAATTTTTACCGAGCCCGCAAATTCCTTGAGTTCTTCGAGCGCCGCACGCGTCTCAGGATCCTTGAGCGAGGCCTGGAGATCGAGATAGAAGCAGTAGCTCCACGGCGTGCCGGGAATGGGGCGGCTTTCAATTTTCAGCAAATTCAGGTTGCGTTTGGCGAACGCGTTCAGAGCGGAACACAGCGAGCCCGGTTTATGCGCGAGGTGCAGGACGAGCGAGAGCTTGTCCGAGTTTGGCGCAACCTCCGCGGAAGCGGCCAGCAACAGGAAGCGCGTGTAATTCTCCGGGTGATCCTCGAGATGCTCGCGCAGAATCGCTCCGCCATAGACTTTCGACGCGCGCTGGCTGGCAATTCCCGCCTTCGTCGCGTCGCCCGCGCCCATCACTTCGCGAACGCTGCCCGCAGTATCGTCTGTGGCCACGCGCTTGATTGAAGGGTGGCTGGCGAAGAATCGCTCGCACTGAGCGAGCGCGACCGGGTGAGAAGAAACCTGCGTGATGCGCTCAAATGTTGCCCCCGGAACGCCAATCAGATTGTGCACGATGGGAATGACGACTTCGGCCTGGATGTGCAGGCCGCTGGAAATGAGCAAGTCATAGGAGCGGTGAACCGATCCCGCCAGGCTGTTTTCAATCGGAGCAAGAACATAATCCGCGACGCCGTCCTTGATGCTGGTGTAGAGCGTCTCAAACGTGGTTCGCGAAACGAGTTGAATTTCTTCGCCCAGCAGCTTGACGGCGGCTTCTTCGCTGAATGCGCCGCGCTCGCCTTGAAAGGCGATTCGGGAAGATGGGGGGATTTTCATTCCCATCGCCCACGGACTAGTATTTGCGCGTGCAGGCCTCTCGACATAAGCACCCAAACTAGCAGGGCGCTAAGCCGTCAGTCAAACTTTGCATAACTTTGCATAAATTGGGGCTGTCCCTCAACTCAACCACGAAGATGCCCGTTCCGTCCCGAAAAATGCGGGACGGAACAGCCGCTACAAAACCATCCTGCATTATTGGGGGTGGGTTTTGCAGAGGCCGCCCGTCATATGGGCGGGCAGCCGTTTATTTCATCCAGAAGCAATTTTTTTGAACTAACAACTCGGGCGAAAGATCACGCGCTAGGCTCGCGGGACCCGCTTTCCGCCGATCACTGTCGCACTCGGGGAGAGCCGCTGGTGGCCGGTGATTTTGTTATTGTAATTGTCGAGAAAATCGAAACTCCCCTTCTGCAGTTCGAGCACGGCGACGTCGGCGGGCGCGCCCACTTTGAGCGTGCCGCGGTCGTTGAACAACGGGAAGATGCGCGCAGCATTGACGGTGGCTCGCGCGATGGCCTGATCGAGCGTCATGCCGTAACCGAACAGCTTCGACATGCAGTTGGGAAGGTCGATGACCCCGGTCTCGTGGGCGTTCGTGTTCCAGTCGGTGGAGAATGTGTCGGGCCAGAAACCGGCCTTCATGATCGCGGCAATGGTGTCCCACCTCATGTGCCCTTTCTGGCCGTTGCCAACGTCGAACCAGACGCCGCGGCGGCGCGCCGCCAGCACTTCGGGCAGGATGTGGCCGCTATCGTCGATGATGCTGTTGGGCGGCGGCGCAAACATGTGGGTGACGATGTCGCCGCGCTTCAGCAGGGCGAAAAGTTTGGGAATCGGCGTGATGGTCTGTCCCATGTGGATCATCACGGGTAGGCTGAAGGAAGTGGCCACTTCCTGCGTGCGCCGCAGCACCTCGTAATCGTTCTCGCCCGCGACATCCTGCGACAGCCGTGCCTTGACACCGACGATGAAGTCGCGATTCTTTGCGATCGCATCGCGGGCCGCGGCGACATCCGCGTTCTTCAGGTCCATCGTGTCGCCATCGGGCAGGATGCCGGCGCGGCCGATGTTGATCAGCACGCGGCCCTGCTGAGGTGAAGACCGCGCGACGGCAATCGTGTCGCCGATGTGATCGGCGCCTTGCGATCCCGCATCGATCCACCCGGTCACGCCGTCCTGAAGGACGAGGCCAGGCCCCTGTGTGAAGCGGCCGCAATGGGTGTGAATATCGAGCAGACCTGGTACGACGAGCTTGCCGCGCGCGTCGATGGTGTCGGCTGCGTCGCCTGCGATGGTCGTTTCGATGGCGGCGATGCGGCCCCCCGAGATGGCCACGTCGCGGATCGCATCGAGCCGCACGGAGGGGTCAATGACGCGCCCGCCTTTGAGAATCAGGTCATAGCTTGCCGCGAATACTCTCTGCGCGCGGGCAAACATCGCCGCCCCCGCACCCGCGGCGGCAACGGAAAGAAAGCGGCGCCGGTTCACCATCTTCGCCTCCAAATTGTATCTTGAGTGTTACTTGCAGACCAGATATTGGGCGCGTCTGACCTGTCTGTCAACAAGCGATCGCCCTGAGGCGTTTTTGTAGGGCCTGCCTTCAGGCGGGTACTTTGGAATCAGGCAGATGCTCGGATGAAGGCGAACGCTCCACAAACCAATACCGAGTTCTCACAGTTACGCCAGTAGCCCCGGAAAACGCCCGATTGGGATGTGAGGAACAAGCAGCCCACTCACCCAACGCATTCCTATAATTTATTCAGCCCATCCAGGCCGGCGACTTTGTACGCTTCGGCAAAGGTCGGATAATTGAAAACGGTGTCGCGAAAATAATCCATGGTGCCGCCGAAGGTGAGCACAGCCTGGCCGATGTGCACGATTTCCGCGGCGCTTTCCCCGATGACGTGTACGCCGAGGACTTTGCGCGTGTCCGGGTGGAAGAGAATTTTCAACATGCCGGTGTGATCGCCGACAATCTGCGCTTTGGCCAGCTCTTCATATTTTGAAATGCCGACCTCAAAGGGGATGCGCGATTCGGTCAAAGTGGCTTCGGTCTGGCCAACCATGGAAATTTCGGGGATGGTGTAAATGCCGTATGGTAGAAATGCCGCGCTCATTTCGGCGGGGGCGCCGAAAATGTGGCAACTGGCAAGGCGGCCCTGTTCCATGGACGTGGAAGCGAGCGAAGGGAAACCGATGACGTCGCCGGCCGCGTAGATATTGGGGACAGAAGTTTGGAAGGATGCATTCACCGCGAGCTTGCCGCGCGATTCCGTGGTGAGCCCCGCGGCTTCAAGGTTCAGCAGATCGGTATTGGCCTGGCGGCCTACCGCGTACATCAGGCAGGTGGCGTGAATGCGCTTTCCACTTTCGAGGCTTGCGGCCACGCGGCCGCGCTCGTCGGTTTGAATCGCCGTGACTTTTTCGCCGAGGCGGAAGATAGCCCCCTGCCGGCGCATGTGATAGCGCAACGCTTCCACGATTTCGGAATCGACAAAGTCCAGGAGCTCCGGCCTTTGCTCGATCAGAGTGACTTCCACGCCCATGGCCACGAGCATCGAGGCGTATTCGAGGCCGATTACGCCGCCGCCCACGATGATTAATTCGTGCGGGATTTCGTCCATCTGAAAGAACTGGTCGCTGGCGATGATTTTCTTGCCGTCAAAAGGGATGTCCTCCGGGTGGGAAGGCCGCGTGCCGCAGGCGATCAGAACGTGATTGGCATGAAGCATATGCGCTTGCGTCTCGCCTTGCACTTCGATGGTGTTGGCGTCCAGGAACTGGGCGGTGCCACAAAGCAGGTTGATCCCGTTGCGGTGCAATTGGTCGCGCACGACTCCGGTTTCCCGCTCCACGACCTGCGAGACGCGGGTGGCCAAATCGCTGATCGATATGCGGTCTTTGACGACGTAGTCGGCTCCGTAAAATGAGCGATGGCGGAATCCGGTGAGGTGAAGAATGGCTTCGCGCAGAGTCTTGCTGGGAACGGTGCCGCCATGGATGCAAACGCCGCCGACCATGTCGCTGCGGTCCACCATGGCCACGCGCTTGCCGAGCTTCGCAGCGGCGATAGCGCCTTTTTGACCCGCGGGCCCGCTTCCAATGACGACGAGGTCATATTGGATCGGCTGCATCACTCCTCTTCGGCTTGTTTCACGCTGAATTTCAGTTTGCAAAGGTGGGTACCCTCACGGTTGAAATGGCCTGAAATCCGTTCGCGCCCAGTGTAAGGGAGCGCGGGATGAGAAACAATCGTAGTATCGGAAGGTCGCGCATTCACGGGGCCCCTATTCTACAACCAATCCTTGTGTAAGTGGTTTGGATACAGCGAGTTTGCGACAGCCATGAACATCCGTGCAGATGCCTTCCATCGAGAAATTGAATCGGCGATGCCTGCAATGTCCAATCGTAAGACGCACAAATGAAAACTAGGTTGCATTCCCAATAATTTTTATCGGCCACATGGTTCGTTCGCTTTACTGGCTTCCATGTGAATCCAAGTAGTGAGGCTGCCCGGGTCGAAACCGTGGGATAATGTGGGAAAAAGAGACGCGCGCCGCGGAAATCAGAGGAGAATTGTTGTAACCAATGTGCGCCTTGCAGCCCTCTAAGACATTAGATTGAATGATGTGGACAGGAGCGAGACCCGGAACCTTACGGACAGAAAATGCACATATCCGCGCCATTCATACGACGGCCTGTTGCGACTTCACTTTTGAGCGTGGCGATCCTGCTCGCGGGCGGGGTGGCCTTTTATTTGCTGCCTGTGGCAGCGCTTCCCCACGTTGATTTTCCCACGATTTACGTTCGCGCATCCTTGCCGGGGGCAAGCCCGGAGACGGTAGCCTCGTCATTGGCTACTCCGCTGGAGCGCCAGTTCGGCCGGATTGCCGGCGTCACGCAGATGACGTCCACCAGCCAGTTGGGCAACACAGGGATCACGCTGCAGTTCGACCTGGACCGGGACATCAATGCGGCTTCGCGGGACGTGCAGGCGGCCATCAATGCAGCCGCCGGACAATTGCCTGCCGGGCTGCCAAGCCTGCCGTGGTACCGCAAGATTAATCCGTCGGAAACCGATATCCTCGATTTGTCAATTTCCTCGGATACGATTCCGAGGAGTCACTTATACGATTTGAGTGATTCCATCCTGGCGCAAAAAATTTCGCAAGTCGAGGGCGTGGGCCAGGTCAACACGTACGGGGGAGCAAAACCTGCGGTCCGCGTGGACTTAAATCCCAACGCCTTGGCCCACTATGGGCTCAGTTTGGAGGAAGTACGAACTGCGCTTCGGTCGGCGAACGCCAACACTCCAAAAGGGAATTTGGAAGATTCCTCCACCCGGTGGGTTTTGTATGACACCGATCAGCTCCTGAAACCAGAACAGTACGCCCCGTTGATCGTGGCCTATCGGAACGGGGCTCCGGTGCGCCTGAGCGACATCGCCAGAGTTACGGAGGGAATCGAAGACCTCAGAAATTCGGGATATTCAAACGGTAAACCCGCCGTGGTGATCGGGATTGGCCGGCAACCCGGAGCCAACATTATTGAGACGGTTGACCGTATCAAAGCGCTGATGCCGGAGCTGCGGGCCTCGATCCCGCCATCGGTTACGCTGACTCCGACTTTCGATCGCACCACAACCATCCGGGCGTCTGTCACTGACATCGAATTCACCTTGTTGTTAACCGTCGCGCTCGTGGTGATGGTGATTTTTCTGTTCCTGCGCAATGCCTGGGCAACGTTGATCCCGAGTATCGCGGTGCCGCTTTCCATCATCGGGACGTTCGGAGTGATGTACCTTTTGGGTTATAGCCTCGACAACCTTTCCCTGATGGCGCTGGCGATCTGCACTGGATTTGTGGTGGACGACGCGATTGTGGTAATCGAAAACATTACTCGCTATCTGGAAGCCGGGGATTCTCCGCTGGCCGCGGCGATGAAGGGATCGCGCGAAATCGGGTTCACGGTATTGTCGATGAGCCTTTCGCTGATCGCAGTGTTCATACCCCTCCTGCTGATGGGGGGAATCATCGGAAGACTCTTCCGCGAATTTGCAATCACATTGAGCGTGGCGATCCTGGTTTCCTTGTGCGTGTCATTGACCACGACTCCGATGATGTGCGCCCTGTTCCTGAAATCGGAAAAGGACATGAAGCACGGAAAATTGTATCTGGCGAGCGAGCGTGTATTTCAATGGGCGGTGTCAACCTATGCTTCCGGGTTGCGCTGGGTCCTACGCCATCAACCCTTTATGCTGGTGCTGACCGGCGCGACGATTTGCCTCAGCGTGTATCTGTATATCGTCATTCCCAAAGGTTTCTTCCCGCAGCAGGATACCGGCCTGATGGCTGGGAATATCCTCGGATCCCAGGATACTTCGTTTCCCGTGATGCAGGATAAATTGAAGGAATACACCGACATAGTCATGCGAGACCCCGCGGTGAAAGCCACGGCGGCAAACACCGGGGGCGGGGCCGAAAATACCGGGCGTATGCAGATCGAATTAAAGCCGATCGCCGAACGCAAGGTCACCGTCGATCAAGTCATCGCGCGCCTGCGGCGAAAACTTGCAGTGGTTCCCGGGGCTACACTGTTCCTCCGGGCGTATCAAGATATCTCGGTCGGCGGGCGGATCAGCAGTTCGCAATATCAGTACACGCTATCGAGTGAAAATCTCACCGACCTTCAGGAATGGGCGCCCCGTGTCGAGGCCAAAATGAGGCAGATGCGGCGCTTGCGGGACATCGCCAGCGATCAACAGACGCGCGGTTTGCAGGCCAGCCTGGTGATTGACCGTGATACCGCCTCGCGACTCGGAATTTCTCCCTCGGCCATCGACGACACGCTCTATGACGCTTTCGGCCAGCGGCAGGTATCCACGATGTATACGCAAATGAACCAGTACCACGTGGTGATGGAAGTCGATTCGGGTTTCCGGAATAGCACGGACGCGATCCAAGGCCTCTATGTGCAATCGTCGAACGGAAACCAGGTGCCTTTGAGCGCTTTTACCCACTATGAAACAAAGAATACGGCACTCGCCGTAAACCATCAGGGGCAATTTCCGGCGGTCACGATCTCGTTCAATCTCGCCGAGGGAGTGGCTTTGGGCGACGCCGTGACGGATATCGAATCGACCGTTTTACAAATGGGACTTCCTTCCGATATTCATCCTACCTTCCAGGGAAACGCACAGGCCTTCCAGTCTTCCTTGTCGAGCCAACCTTGGCTCATTCTGGCCGCGCTAGTCGCTGTGTACATCGTGCTGGGGATGCTCTACGAAAGTTACATCCATCCGGTAACAATCCTGTCCACGTTACCCTCGGCGGGGGTGGGAGCTCTCTTGGCTTTGCTGGCCTTCCACAACGAATTGACCGTGATTGCGCTCATTGGAATTGTCCTGTTGATCGGCATTGTCAAAAAGAATGCCATCATGATGATTGATTTTGCCCTGGATGCGGAACGGTCCGGGAAAACTCCCGAGGAAGCCATTTATCAGGCCTGCCTGCTGCGCTTTCGTCCCATCATGATGACCACGATGGCGGCGCTCTTCGGAGGACTGCCGCTGGCGTTGATGACCGGCACCGGAGCGGAATTGCGCAGGCCGCTGGGCATCAGCATCGTCGGGGGACTGATGGTCAGCCAAGCCCTCACGCTTTACACGACTCCGGTAATTTATCTTTATATGGACCGGCTGCAAATGCGGTTCCGTCGGCGCAAGCCCGTGCCCGCGATTCCCGGCAAAGTTCCTCCAACCCCGGCGTCCCTGCAAGGCCCATCGCTGACATAAGCATCGAAGTGCCGTAGAATCTGGGACGGAACGCCGCATGAAAATCCTTCCCTCCATTGCGACCGCAGTCCTCCTGTCCGGGCTATGCCTCAGCCTGCTTGCGTATCAGGGCCGCGTGTTCGAGGAAGACGATGAGACCCCGTCGCTTGCTGCCGATGCGCATGCCAATGCGGAATGGGCGTTCGCCCGTTATCATTTCAGGTCGAGCGATGAATACGGCGGCTTCCGGCGTTTCCAACTGTGGAGAGCGGATTATCCGAAAGCGGACCGGCAATTCACAATGGGTGTGCGTCGCCTTACCCGTCTGCATGCGCGGGGAGTGGAACAGATTGTCGACGCGGACTCCGACGAGCTATTCAACTGGCCCTGGATTTATATGGAACATGGCAATGGCTGGAATCTCACCGAGGATGAGGCGGCGCGGCTGCGCCAGTATCTGCTGAGGGGAGGGTTTCTGCTGTCGGATGATACGCATGGAGATTATGAATGGGAGGCGCTCGTCCGAGGCTTGGAAATGATTCTCCCCGGCCGGCCGATTGAAGATTTGAAGAACGGCGACGAAATTTTTCATGTGATGTACGACCTGGACGACAGGGTCCAGATTCATGGAACGCGATTTCTCTGGAACGGCTGGCCTTACTCGCCCGATATGGTCGTGCCGAAATGGAGAGCGATTCGTGATGACAAAGGGCGAATCATCGTGGCCATCTGCCACAACTCTGATGTGGGCGACGCCTGGGAATGGGCCGACAGTCCTCATTATCCGGAACGGGAAACAGGGCTGGCCTATCGAATCGGGATCAACTATATCCTTTTTGACATGACGCATTAATTTCTGCGGGGCGAAGTTGCCGTCTGGATTTGCGGAGGCAAACAAAATCCAACCCGTGCAAAAGTTCCGGGCCTGATTTTGTCCCGCAGGCGATGATTCTTTTGTTCTGCATTTGCGAGATCTGAGCAACGACGCGAAATGAGGTTGACGCAGCACACCTGAGGACGTATGTTTTGCGCAAAGTTCGTTATGGGATCGGAAATTCTCGATGGGTGTTCCCCGCAGCGGGGGATTGAGCCTCTGATCGCCAAAGAACAAGGGAGATCAAACCGTGAGACACAAACGCAATGGCAGGAGCTTCCACTTCATTTTGCCATTTTTGCTGGCAGCGGCGGCGCCAATATCCGTCCCGGCGCAGAGTCTTCCGCCGGACGGGCCGGCCATCCCGACCATTGCGCTGACCGGTGGACCGGGCGTTGCTGAGCCGGCGCCCAGCCCTCCCGATCAGCAATCTCAATGGAACATGGAACTCGCGGGTTGGAGCGACCTTCAGGGGCGTTCGGCGTACCAGCCGATCATCATTAAAGAAGGGGACCGTGAAATCGCCTACGTCGGTCACCATACCGGCAGCGCCATGAATCCGCTCACAGCCGTGATGGAGCCCAATGGGACTTCGATTGTGGATGTGACGGATCCGGCGAAGCCCAAGTACCTGGCTCATATTCCGGGCTCCACGGAAGCAGGCGAAGAAGCAGGTGGCTCGCAGATGGTGCGCGTGTGCAGCGGGAGCGTCTTGCCGCACGGAGTGCGCGGCAAATGGTACTTGTTGCGGCCGCTCGGATCGAAGGCGCAGGAAATCTATGACGTCAGCGATCCCGCGCACCCGACTCGTCTGACGCAAATCGTGGGCGACCTCGATCACACGCACAAGAGCTGGTGGGAATGCGATACGGGAATCGCCTACCTGGTCGCCAATGCGCCGGCCGAAGGGTGGAAGGGCCAGCACATGAAGATTTACGATCTGAGCGACCCGGCCAAGCCCATCTACATTCGAGACTTCGGTCTGCTCGGCCAGCAGCCCAACGCGACGTCGCACGAAGGCGTGGTGGAAGGCATCGCAATACACGGCATGATTTCGGCAGGCACCGCTAAAAATAGAGTCTATGCCGCCTATGGCACGGGAGCGAACGGCGTCATTCAGATTCTGGATCGAAAGAAGCTGCTCACCGCTTTCGAGAATCCCAAGAAACCAACGACGGAAGAAATGCTGGCGCCGCAGTTGGGATACCTGACTATGTCGCCCGATCAGGGAGCGCACACCACGTTTCCGATTTTTGGCGAGCCGATGCCTGGATTCCAGGGGCACGCTGCGCTCAGGAATCGGGACCTCTTGATTGTTCCGTCGGAATCTTCACGAGGAGACCACTGTTCCCCGGGTCCGGCGGGAGATCGCGCCGGGCCGCACCTGGCATTCCTCGTGGATATCAGCAATGAAGCTACGCCTTGGCCGCTTTCGACGTTTCGTGTGCCGGAAAATCCGGGAGATTACTGCGCCAAGGGCGGGCGGTTCGGCGCGCATGCGGTCGCCGAATCGTTTTATCCTCCTTACTACGGGAAGATCGCGATTTTTTCCTGGTTCAATGCGGGGACTCGCGTTTTCGATATTCGCGATCCCTTTGCGGTGCAAGAAGTCGCCTATTTCATTCCCGCGCCAAACAAGAACACGATGGCATTCTGCCCGGAGGACGGAGTCAGCCATCCCGCCGGCGATCCCAAGATTACTGCCGCCTGCCAAAAAGTGATTGAAACGAATAACGTCGAGGTTGACGATCGCGGGCTGATCTACAGCGCGGACCGCGCGGGGAGCGGGCTGCATATCGTGCGGCTCACGGGGCATGCGAAGGAGATCGTTGCGGCAAAATAAATCTGTTCAAGTAGGACGGGCTTCAGAGCCTGTGTGGCAACTGCCATATCTTTGTAAGGCACGGCTTTGCAGGCTGCGGAAAAATTCCAAAAGTGTTATTCCGAGGGCGCAGTTTGCCCGAGGAATCTGCTTTTTTCTTGGGATTGGCGAAAAAGCAGATCCCTCGCTTCGCTCGGGATGACATTAATCTACTTTTTTCCGCAGCCTATTCAGGCGTGCCGTAAAGTACGCAAATTCAAAGCGGCTTCAGCCGCTGGCCTGCTCGAAATCGAGTTGCCACACAGGCTCTTTAGCCTGTCTTCTCTTGCGCTTCCAAACCAAAGGCAGACAGGCTAAAGCCCGTCCTACTTTTCGTGGTAGACGTATTTGTTATTGTCGCAGACGTATTCCGCGATTTCCCAGGCCGGCTTCAGATGGTAGGTTTGCGATGCGGTCCACGATTTTGTGTAGGCCTTTGAATCTTCAATTGTGAAATCGTCCACCAGGGTGTTGTGGTCGGCGCGGCGGATGCGCTCCACGACATGCAGAGCGTCCGAGTGCGGCAGGCCGGCGTGATCGAGCCAAGTCACATCGTTGAATCCAATGGTGTCGACGACCAGCGTTTCGCCTTCCCATTTACCGACGGAATCGCCATTGTAAGTCGGGTCGAGATCATTGCGGTGGTCGCGGTTCAGATGGATTTGGCGCAATTGGTTTCCGGCCTCTTCATAGATCAGCACCATGTCCGGAACTTGAAAAATCTGCATGGGCAGAGGCACGAACATCAAGCGGGGAATTCCGTGAGGCAAGCAGGCCAGATTCGGGTCGTTCACCAGAGTGTCGGCTTTCTTGAATTGCGCTTCGCCCCAGGGCGTAAAAGGCGGCGTAGTCCCCTTCGGAAATAGGGCCGGATGAAACTGGTCAATCATCCACACTCCCGTGAGGTCGGGCGCGCCTGCGGCCTTGGATCGATTCGCGGTCTGGGAAAAAATGGCAGGCAAGAAGGAAAGTAGTGCGGTGCCGCATACCACCGAACTCTTCAAACGATTTCGCACCATGAAACTCCTTCACCTGAGGAGGATTGGAAGACGGCTCACCTGACCTGCGCCGAGAGTTCCTGCCCGTTTGCAAACGCGACCTTTTCGAGACGCATTAACGTTCTGCCGTCTTTGGCGCGATTTCCATAAATCGTGATGGCGTCGCCGGGTTTGACCGTGTCTCGCTTCCAATTGACCCTGGCGAGCATGCCCAGGCTGGCCAGCTCGGCGGTCCATTCCACCGCGTTGCCCTTGTCGTCTTTGGCCTCGATGTAAATGTAGGCGTGAGGATTGCTCCACTCGAATTTTGTGACCGTGCCTTTGATGGGAGTCACGGTGGCCATGTCATATTCCGCTGTGGAGTGGTGAGCGAAGACCGCGCCGGGCAGCAGGATCGCACCTGCCGCGAGCGCAAAAACGAACATGAACCCCCTGGTGTTCACCGCGAATCCTCCGGAAAAGTTGGAATTGTCCAATTCAGGCCGCGCAGGGAAACATATGCCCGGGGTTGTTCTCTGTCAACTGCATTCGTTAAATCAATCCTTAAACTCGGTTGTGCGGGCCGGACGAAAATGCGGCCGAGTACATCTCGATGCGGACCTTGTGCAATGTGCGTTGATGCTCACGGGAGAATGTGAGGGCGAGACTTGTTTTGCGCGCGGCTCGACATCATAATGGAAAGAGTTGCCATGTCTAGAATGAAAGTATTTAGATTCGCTTTGCTGGCTGTCGCCGGACTTGGTGTGCTCTGCGCCTTGCGAGCGCTGTTGCCTTGGGCCTCTGCCGCTGCGACCGCGGCTCGCGCGGATGACGCGAATCCGCCGGTGATCCGCTTTGTGAAAAATCCGGAAGTTGCGCCGCCGCTGCAGGCTCAGGACTTGTCCGGAAAACCGGTGAACAAGGAAAACTGGGCCGGGAAAGTCGTGCTGGTGAATTTCTGGGCGACCTGGTGTCCTCCATGCCGCGAGGAAATTCCCGAATTGCTTGCGCTGAAAAAAGAATACAAGGACCGGCTGGAGATTGTCGGGATTTCCGAGGATGACGATCCGCCGGAAAATGTGTTGAAGTTCGCGCGGCAGAAGGGAATGACGTATCCGGTCGTGATGGCCACGCCGGAGTTGGTCGAGGCCTACGGCGGCGTTCCCGCGTTGCCCACCTCGTTCCTGATCGATACGCAGGGGCGGGTTGTGCAGAAGCACAGCGGGTTGTACCCGATCGAGGCGTACGACCTCGAAATCCGCACGCTGCTGGGCATGCCCACGAATGCGCGCGTGGAGACTTTTGTAGATACCGGGCAGGTATTCCTGAGAAATGCCGCCAACGCGACGGAATTGCCCGGCGTCAGTTTCAAAGGTTTGACTGCGGAACAGAAAAAGCGCGCCCTTCGCCGCTTGAATTCGGAAAGCTGCACGTGCGGCTGCAAACTGACGCTTTCGCAATGCCGGGTGAACGACGGTGAATGTCCGGTCAGCGGCAAACTGGCGGCCCAGGTCGTGAAGGAAGTTGCCGGCGGCGAGAAACCGGCGCGAACGCCGCCTGCGAAGGGGACGAGTTCAATCACGCAATAAGTAGGACGGGCTTCAGCCTGTCGGTTTAGATTTCCCTTCACTCCAACCCAACCCCAACAGGCTGAAGCCTGTTCTACTTGGAGGTGCAAAAACATGTTGCGAGGCGGCGCGAGTTGCAATTCATCGAGCGAGGTTGTGGCCCTTCCGGAACCCGCGGTGGACAATCCACTGGCTGCGGCAAAGGGGAAGGAAACGGCTGTCATTGCCGGCGGCTGTTTTTGGGGAATTCAGGCGGTGTTTGAGCGCTTGAAGGGCGTCCTTGGCGCCACCTCCGGATATTCGGGAGGAGCGGCAAACACGGCGACGTATGAAACCGTGTGCTCAGGCCGCACCGGGCATGCGGAGTCTGTCGAAGTTGTTTTCGACCCATCGCAGATTTCGTTTGGGCAGATCTTGAAAGTGTTTTTTTCCGTCGCGCACGATCCCACGCAACTCAACCGGCAAGGGCCCGACCAGGGCACGCAGTATCGCTCCGCAATTTTTTACGCGTCCGAAGATCAGAAGCGAATCAGCGAGGCGTATGTGAAGCAACTGGACTCGGCCAAGGTTTTCGGGCAGCCCATCGTCACGCAGATTGTTCCGCTCGAAAAGTTTTATCCCGCCGAAGATTATCACCAGGGGTACATGGATCTGCATCCAGAGAACATGTACATCGTGATCAACGATTATCCGAAGGTTGAAAATCTGCGGAAGAAATATCCGGCATTGTTTGTGGAGAAGAAGTAATGGAAGTCGAGGAAGTAAAGGAACTCCGACCGCTTTGGGCGGCGCCCTTCTGCTATTTGAGTTTGTCGAGATTGTATTTCGTTTCCAGCGACTTTCCGGAGGGGAGCGCTACCTGAACTGTGGCTCTGCCAGGCGTGAATTCCTCAGCGTCGAATTGCAGAAGGATTTCGCGCGTGTAGGCTATGCAGTTGGCGTACGTCGAATTCTCTAATGGATTGAACGGATCGCAAAGCACCTTGCTGGTCACCTTTCGCGGTTCGATCCGTTTTCCTTGAGAGACGATAACATTGAAACTATTGGCGGGCGGCGCAGGACCGGAGTAACCTGTTTTTAGCGAAACGATGACTCGCACAATGACCAGCCCCGGGTTCGCCTGGTAATCCTCCTCGGCTTTGAACTTGCTGTAATGGATCGTCTGCAGGGATCGCAATACGATTTGCTCGTAGGGCGTCTGGAATTCGACCGATGTTACGAACGCGACCGATTCATCTGAAGGGTACTTGAAATCGTGCTCGTATTGGTTGAGGAAATTGGCGAGATCTTCGTGGTTGGATGTTTGGCCGAGAGAATACGCCTCTTCAACTTCTTCCGGTTGAAGTGATGAGTTAAAAGCCAAGGCGTTCAGCGAGCACAGACCGCAGATGGCGAGCGCAAATAATTGAATTCGCGCCCCGCGGGCCGGTGATGATGCCAGCCCGTATCTGCTTCCCTGATCCATTACCTGAAAGTATACCTCCAAATCAGGAAGTCAAAACCCGCACCCTTACAAAAAACAAAAACCGGAGGCCGCGGGTGCGACCTCCGGTTCTTAGATTGAGAGTGTTTAGTTGGCGAGCGGGTCGGGCCGCAACTGGAACTTCACGGCTTTGCTGGTTGTGCCTTTGCCGCCTTCGATGTGCCACGGGGTGCGAGTAGCGTAGGTGGACCAGAGTCCCTTGCCCTTCCAGCCGGCGTTGGGATCGTCGATGCGGCCGTCCAGGCTCTTGGCGAAGAAGCCCATGGGGTAGGGAACGCGCATCACGACGAACTTGCCGGTCTTGGGGTCGAGGGCCTCGAGTGCGTCGTTGTCGTTTCCAGTGGCAATCGGAATGTTCTTGCCCATTCCGAAGGTGTCAAATTGATCGACCCAGTTGTAATAGTTCGTGTCGGCGCTGCCATACTCCGTCTGTCCCTGGAAGCTCGGTCCGGGCGTGCGATAGAGCGTCCAGCCTTCGGGGCAGTGCTGGCCGGTGGCAGTGGGGCCGTTGAGCGGGCCTTTGCACTTGCGGCGGTCAAAGCTGGCGAAGTGTCCGCTGGCGAGCACGGTCCATACTACGCCGTCGCGAGTGATGTCCATTCCGCGCGGTGAAAAGCCCTGCACGGGGGCTTTCGGATTGTTCCACGGCACCTCGTAAATTTCCGCGAGCGCAGTGCGCGGGGGATCCGAACCAGGATTCAAGCGAACGAGTGCGCCGGGGAAGCCAAGCACCGTGCCCCAAATCGAGCCGTCCACCGGACTGGGGCTCACGCCATAGAAGCCCACCTTGATGCGCATATCCTTGGTGGGATCCATCGGTTGGCCTGGTTCTGTGTATTCGTCCCTCTTGCCATTGCCGTTGGTGTCCAGAACGAACGGCGTCCAGCCCTGCGATTTTTCGGAGTCGTGCGTTTCATCATACATCTTCGTGTTCAGCCAGCCGACATTATCGCCGCCGGGATTGCTGAACCACAGAGTGCTGTTGGCGTCCTCACCGAACATCAGGTGCTGCGAACTGCTGCACATGTCCACGAGTGTCCACTTTCCCGTCTTCGGATCGTAGAAGTTCGTCTGCCGCGAACTGCTTGCAAGCGGGAGCACCATCGCGGACTCGAGGCTCGAACCCTTCTTGCAGTAGTCTGGATTTTCCCGGGGGCGCGTCGCGGCTGCGGTCCAGATTCGGCCCTGGGAATCCATCATCAAGCTGTGCGCGGTGGCATGAGAGATGGCCACCGTTTCGTTCCCCCAATACGGAGAAGGTTCGAGTACTTCTTCCGGCTCGGCCATGGGAGTGCCAGGTTTATACGGGATCGCAATCTGGGTAAACGAGTTCTTGGCCGGATCGAGAACCGTGATGAAGTCCGAGCCATCTTCATGGACTCCATAGACCAGTCCGTTGGGATTGGAACTCGGATTCCGGCGATCGACGGAAATTTCGTCGTGGAAATATTCTTTCGGAGTGGCCCAATCCCACTGGGTGATTACGACGTTGCGCTCCATGCCTTGCGGGCGTGGAGGAGCGGGCGGCAATTCGCCGTTCTTGATGCGGTCGCTCCAGTCGGCATATTCCGAGAGCATGCGCTTGCGGCCGACGCGCGTGGCGACGGCGCTCATCATGCTGCCGACTTGGGCGGACTGAATGCGGCGGTCCCAGGCAGCGTAGGAAGTGTCAAACGCTCCGAGGCTGGAAGGAATCGTGCGCGTGGCCTTGTCGCCGATCTGGTGGCAGGATTCGCAGCCATCGGTCTTTACGTTCTCGACCCAATTTCCCTGATCCTTGATGCGCTCGGAGATGCCGTTTCCCTTGTCGCCGGTGCCGGGGAAATCGCTCTTCGGTGGAATGTGTAACAGAGAGTACCAGTAGGCGGCAGGATAATATTGCGCCGCTGCGTGCGCATCGGGCGCGATGACCGCAGTCAAATCGAGCATCTTGCCCGGCATCGCTTTCACTTTTGGAGAGTCGACGAGGCCGTAGCCACGCACCCAGACGTCGTAAGTCGCTTTGGGCAGCTGGGGAATGACGTAGCGGCCTTGATCGTCCGTCACAACGATTTTGCGATAGCCCGTGGGCAGATCTTTGGTTTCAGCGATGACCCATACGCCCGCTTCCGGGCCTTTTGAGCTGGTGACCACTCCTCCGATGTCGTCGGAAACGATTTTAATTTCCGCGGCGGGCTTGCGCGCCGTGTGGCCGGTGCGCACGATTCCCAGGAATGCGGTGAGAGCGATTGCCACGATTCCGACGTACGACATTCTTTTGTTCATATCGCTGATCTCCTTCGGCGGCTGGGCCAAGGCCAAGGCATCCGCAATCGAAGATTGGGATGCGCAACAACACCCTGAATTGAGGGCCGTGAGAAATCGTATGCCCAACCGAAACCATTGTCAATCGCATGTACCACGTGATCGACAGCTTTGCAAAGACCAAAAATCTGCGCAAGCACGATTGGTCACAGTTCGTTGAGAAAAGGTAAGGGCGCTTAATCGGCTAACGGGGAAATTCAATTTTTTCTTAGGATCCCAGGAAAATTGAATTGATTCACAACTCCGTGGGGAATGGAAAGCTCAGGTGATCACTTTTATGAGGTTGTTTTGATGGGGGGAGGACAAGATTCTAAACCCGCACCCTTGCAGAAAACGCAGGGGTGCGGCACCCGGTTCAGGCCGGTACGGCATGCCGCCAAATTTAGAAGTCAAGGCCCGACAAAAAACGCCCGGAGTCCACTTACGGTCTTCGGGCGTTTCGTTTGAAAGTTAAATTAACTAATTCGCGAGCGGATCGGGGCGCAGCTGGAATTTTACTGCTTTGCTGGTTGTGCCCTTTCCACCTTCGATGTGCCAGGGTGCGCGCGTGGCGTAGGTGGACCACAAGCCACGGCCTTTCCAGCCAGTTTTTGGATCGTCGATTCGGCCGTCCAGGCTTTTGGCGAAGAAGCCCATGGGGTAGGGAACACGCATCACGATGAACTTGCCGGTAACCGTATCCAGAACATCCAGCGCGTCTGTGTCATTGCCGGTAGCGACCGGTACGTTCTTTCCCATACCGAGGGTATCGAACTCATCGACCCAGTTGTAGTAGTTCAAATCCGCACTGCCGTAGTCAGTGAGGCCTTTGAAGCTTGGGCCGGGCGTGCGGTACAGCGTCCAACCTTCCGGGCATTGCTTGCCGGTCGCGGCAGGGCCATTCAGCGGGCCTTTGCACTTGCGGCGGTCGAAGCTGGCAAAATGGCCGCTGGCGAGGACAGTCCAAACGACGCCATTGGTGTCAATGTCCAACCCCCGCGGTGAGAAGCCCTGGACGGCGGCTTTCGGTTCGTTCCAGGGAACTTCGTAGTATTCTGCGAGTGCAGTCTTGGCCGGATCTGGTCCCGGGTTCAGGCGAACAATTCCTCCGGGGAAGCCGAGCACGGTCCCCCAGACGGACCCATCCGCAGGGCTGGGGATGATGCCGTAATATCCAACCTTGATCCGCGTGTCTTTCGTGGGGTCGGTTGGCTGGCCAGGTTCGGTGTATTCATCCCTCTTGCCAGTTCCGTTTGTGTCCAGGACAAAAGGAGTCCAGCCTTGCGATTTCTGAGCGTCGTGGGTTTCGTCAAACATTTTCGTGTTCAGCCATCCGACGTAGTCGGTGCCCGGATGTCCAATCCACAGCGTGTGATTTGCGTCAGGGGCAAAATTCAAGTGCAGTGAGCTCGAGCACATGTCGACAAGAGTCCATTGTTTTGTCTTGGGGTCGAACATGTTCACCTGCCGAGAGCCCTTCTCTATCGGGAAAGCGATTGCCGACGCAAGGGTGGATCCCGCTTTGCAGAATGCAGGGTTGTCGTGATCGCGTGTTTGGGAAGCAGTCCAAATTCTGCCCTGAGAATCCATCGCTAAACTGTGCGCCGCGGCTCGGGCTGTAGAGATCGCCTCGGATCCCCAATAGGGTGAGGGTTCGAGCACTTCGGGGGGCTCAATGAGAGGAGTTCCTGGATTCGAGGGAATTGGAACCTCGGTAAACGAGTTCTTCGTTGGATCAAGAATCGTTAAGAGATCCGTGCTTTCCTCATGTACTCCATAGACCAAGCCGTTGGGGTTCATGGTGGGATTCCAGCGGTCCACTGTGATTTCGTCATGGAAATAGTCCTTTTGTCCGGACCAATCCCACTGCGTGATCACCACGTTTCGTTCCTTGCCCTGCGGACGCGGCGGGACGGGCGGCAATTCACCAGCCTTGATACGATCCGTCCAGTCCGCATATTCCATTAGGAGCCGCTTTTTTCCTGCTCGATTGGCCGACGTATTCATTGCGCTGCCAACCTGGCCCGACTGAATGCGCCGTTCCCACGCGGCATAGGACGAATCGAATGCTCCGATTCCTTTGGGCAGCTCCCGCGTCGCCTTGTCGCCCAGTTGGTGGCACGATTCACAGCCGTCAGTCTTCACCCATTCCACCCAATTTCCCTGATCCTTGAAGCGCTCGGAGATGCCATTTCCTTTTTCGCCCGTGCCGGGGAAATCGCTTTTCGGCGGAATGTGCAGCAGGGAATACCAGTAGGCGGCGGGATAATACTGCGCCGCTTCGCGCGCATCCGACGCGATGACGGCAGTCAGATTGAGCATTTTTCCGGGCGCCGATTTTACTTTGGGAGAATCGACGAGGCCGTAGCCGCGCACCCAGACGTCGTAGTTGGCTTTCGGCAATTCGGGGATAACGTAACGGCCTTGATCGTCGGTGACGACAATCTTGCGATAACCGGTGGGCAGATCTTTTGTTTCCGCGATCACCCAGACTCCCGCTTCCGGGCCCTTCGAGCTGGTGACCACGCCGCCGATATCGTCGGCAACGATTTTAACTTCTGCGGCGGGCTTGCGCGCCGTGTGGCCGGTGCGCGCAATTCCCAGTACTGCGGCGAGACTGATTGCCACGATTCCGAGATACGACATTCTCTTGTTCATGACGGCTGATCTCCTTCGGCGAGTGGGCCACAGCCAGGACATCCTCAATCGAAGATTGAGATGCGTAAACACAGCAAAAATCGAGGGCCGCGAGGAATCGTATGCCGGACGGAAACCATTGTCAATCGGTGGTTTGTGAAGGGTTTGCCATGGCAAGGAACGCAAAAGTCCGGCGGGAAAGAGAACACAAATCGGTGGTGCGGGGGGGAGTTGAACTATGGCCCTGCGTTGATTCCGTTTAACTTATTGAAAAGCCACAGCGCACAAAACGCTCCTTTCTCAGAATATGCGGGGGTATCCCTAAGACTACTGGGAACGTCGCGCCTTATCTTCGAATTCAAGAATGTCCATCATCGTTATGGGTTTGAATCCCTGCTTCTGCGTTTCTCCCACCAACTGTTCAAATTGTTTTGCCGCCGAATCGAGGCCGTCAAAATCTTGATCGAACAAAACCGTTGGTTCTGCGTCAGAGGCGGCAAATTTTCCGTCCTTGATGCCACCGCTTGCCCCTTCCAGACCATAGACCTGAAACTTGCCTTGCGTTGAATTGAATTCGTTTGAGGTGATCACGAACTCGCGGAATAGAGAACCAGGATTGGCCGCATCGCCGGCCCACATTGTCTGCAAGCCCCGCACAATGTAGTACCGCGCATAATGCTTCTTTGCCGTTGCCATAAACGCCCTCCAGCGGCCAACAATGTCATGAGGCGAATAAAACAAGAAATTCACCGATTCGCGGACCTGGCAATTCTTTCGCTTGACGCTCTTGTAGCAGGGTGACTATGATCGGCATCCTAATAGGTGATGGGCGCGCAGGGACTTGAACCCTAATCCTTCCCATTCAGAGTGGGAAGCTTTGCCAGTTAAGCTACGCGCCCATCGCTCTTACATTTCAAATCTATCCTGTTTTTTCCGCTTTCCATACTAAATCCGTACAGAAAATCAAGGTAGCTGCGCGCGTCCTGTGGAAAACTCGGATGTGTGAGCGGATGCCTGGCAAAAGTAGGCGTCACAACGCGTTATAACGCATCGGAGTTATCCCCAGGCGTAACATTTGACAGAATCCGTACGTTTACTATTCTGAATAGGTGAGTTCATCTGTGGACGCAGATGGAGCACAAAAGCCCCGCCCGCGTCCACGAGCGGGACTTTTGTACTTACCGCTTTCATGCGGCTAGGATGGAAGGGAAACTGAATCTAACCGAGAGAAAGAACGATGCGTCTTCGACTCCCGCGCAATCGTCGGAGTAGTTCTTCAAGCGAGGGTCTAGGGAAATTGGAAACAATGGGAGCACGAAATACCTAGCACGACCAACCCAAGGCTCCCGCTCAGAGAATTACTCTTAAGCAGATTCATCGCAATCGCGAAAAGGGAACACGAAAGGATTGCGGCTTCGTCCGCCCGAAATGAAATTCGGCGGGGAAGTCGCTTGCTCCAGGGAACATCCAAAGGAATTACGAGAGAAGGAAAAATAGAATGACTGAGCCTTCGGGTTTTCAGGTCATGCAGATTTTTCACGATCCCACGCCGAACGGCCTAATCAATAATCGCATTGTCGCGTCGATGCTCGATATCGCGACGCGATACACCACACTCACCGAGCAGGAAAAAGAGCATTTCATGTTGATCTTATTGCTCGTCGCACGGAAGATGGTTTCGGTTTGGAATCACAAAGAACGATATATCATCGAACAGGACCGGCTTATCGAAGTAGTCTCAAATGAAGGGCTTTTTCCAGGCACTTCGGTGAACCTCTCACTATCGCAGGAATTATTTTCAGAATTCGACGAGTTCCTTGTGCAAATCAAGAGCACTCTCGACCACCTCGTAAAGATCCCCGTTCCGATACTTGGCAAAAATATCTGGAGCCTGAGAACCTTCGGTTCTAAAGGCGAAGAAGTTTTGAAAGTATTGAGGCACAACCTTCCCGAACAACACAAAAATACTGCCATAGGATTTGAAAAGGTGATCTTCGACCAACATCGCCCGTGGCTCAACCAGGTGATCAAGCTGCGCGATCGAGTGAATCACTATCTCGAAGGCGGAATATCCACCCAGGCATTCACCGTCTATAAGGCCGGGGAAGAAATAAAAGTCCCCATGTTCACGAAGGAACAGACCGTCGCCCAGCTTATGGCGATAGTTTGGCAGAACCTTTTCGTATTCGTTGAGGACTTCATTGCTCTATCCATTTCCTTCAAATTAAATCCCGACTTCGCGCTTTTCTTTCAAGGGCGTCCAATACTCGATACGCCAGAATCTCCGTGGAAGGTAACAACTCAGAGCATTAGGGAGCACATGATTACGAAGCCCGGATGGCAAAAACTGGAGTGATTCTTTATCCCCACGCCTTCTGGATATTCACCTCCAATCTTTCCTACCGGGACTTCACGAACACGTTGTAATATTTTCTCGTAATTGCGCTCGATGAGTCCCCAAGCAAAACCGCGACATCTTCGATCAGCACGCCACTGGATATGACTTCAAAGGAGAGAAAGTGTCGAGACTGGTGTAAGAACGGAGCCTGCAAAGCGCAGAATACGCAGAATTAGTCATGGTGCCGGGGGGGAGAGTTGAACTCCCTACGCCGGCCTTTTCAGGGCCGCGCTCTACCGGTGAGCTACCCCGGCACCGAAGTAGCGAAAAGATTGTACGGGCGCGGGAAGCAGGAAGCAAGAGGTCTGAGGTTGGTCTGGTGGGCCAGTTTCCGATAACGGGACTTCTCGGGACTTGGCAACCATTCTCATTTTGACTCGATGGGAGTTGAAGGTGAAGACCCCCGAGAATCCGAGCCCTTGCATAGATTAACGCGTCGGAAAATGAGCGTCTCTGCAAAAAGGGACCAACCTATAAGTGTGCGTATTAGAACAGACGGTGAGCCAAAGTATGAGTAAATTGAAAATTGAGCCATTTCGCGCTCTTTTGGGACACGTATTCGAGATCCGATATTGAGCAGCTACGGAATGGAAGCTCGCAAGGGGGATTTGTGAAAAATCAAAGTGATGTTCAGGATGGGAAAATCCCAAGCAGCAATCGAAGCTCAACAATTGCGTACTTGGTAGCCGGGCTGGGCATCGGTGCCACGTTGAGTATATTTTTAGCTCCACGATCCGGGGCAGAGACGCGACAATGGATTGCGAATAAGTGCTTGGATGGCATAGATACGGCCAATAAATCGGTTCGGCACACGCGCCGTCAAGTGAAAGTCGTGATGGATCAGGGCCAGGAAAAAATCAGCGACGCGGTAGGGGCAGCTCGTGAAGCAATTGGCAAGTCCTAGGCGGCCCTACGAGCAGGTTCCGACCAGAAAATGGCTTGGATAGAATTATTTAGTTTTCTTTGGGAGTCTGTCTTCTTGAGCTTGGGTTCCTGATAGCTTGATGCAAACGTGGGACGTAAATTCCTTGTCTCTGTTCGTCTCAAAGTTCCGCATCATTTCTTCGATAGTATTGCCAAGTGGCGGCCCTGAAGGGACGATTACCCAAGCGCATTCGGAGCAACAACAACTCTGATTATGCTCTACCCACTTCATTTCGCGGGCCATTCCCGATTCTAGCGCTGTAGGAAGAATCTCGCACTATAAGGGTTCGCGATGCCTTGGCTTAATCCGCTTGTCAGTTTTTATTTGGGCAGATTCTGTCATCCGAGGCTTCGCCATTTCTTTAGTTACGTTCGCGAGAAGAACCTTGTTGGATGCTATTTTTGCTTTACTGTCTCTTTTCTTGTTACGCATACTACTGTTCCCCAATTATATTAAAATCGAAGCAATGCTGTTCAACTTAATCTCCGGTATCTTCAGACTGCTCGGCTACAACCGCCGCCTGCGGACTTTCCTCGTTCCCACCTCCGCGATGAGCCATCCTCTGATGCTCCCGTAGCATGGTTACCGACTCATACGAAGCGTTGCATGCACTGCAAGTGATCGAACCGTTCGCTGGTTGTAGCATGGGTGCGTCCTTTCTCCATCTTCGCTTCTAGCCTGATATATCCTGTGCCACAGCGAGCTGACTGAGGAATTGCCCCTTTAGAATTGCATTTAGTTGCATTTGGAATCTGGCATTTCGCTGACAATCGCCAACCACATAGTGTCTTCTGAAAGCTTCCAAGCGATACCGCTGAAGTCAGAATCCGCCTCGCGCAGATCATCGCTGTCGCGGACGAGTGCAAAAGTACCTTCAGCCGAGACCGAGATTGCGCACATAACTTCGTTCCACGTCGCGAGGCGATCTAACCCAATAGAGCTTCCAATGTCTACAGGCTTCATGAATGAGCCTCCAGGGCCGGGATTGCGGTATTCTTAACGAAACGCAAACCATCCAAGTGCCACGATAGTCGCATCGGAATTCCTTGTCTGTTCCTTTATGATCACACTAGTATTTTTGATATTTCATACCTGCTGTATTGACAACCATCCTGTGGACGTAATAGTGAGGCAGCGCCGAGAAAGAGAGGTATTCCCGATCGAGGAACCTTGAGCGAGTACGACAAATTGTCCTTGCTTCACCCTCTGCCCACCCCACTTGGGAAACGTAGTGCTTTATAGGGCGGGTACGCTAGACCAGCTGTGAACCTAAGTCCCGAGAAACGGGCTTCTATGAATGCGGGAGATGGGTGTGCTGGATTGAACAGACATCTAAGGCGCCAAAGGGTATAAGGGACCAAGCTAGAAGACAAAATAATCTTCATACCACCCCGGGCCGGATGAGGCACCCCCATTCGGCCCTTTCATTTGCGGATATATACGCTCAGTTACACCTGCCCAAAAGGAAGTGCACTTGAACGCTACTGAACTTGCTCGCGCCAAATTTAACGCTTTGTTCGCAGCTCACGATGCTAAAGACGAACGCGCAACCTCACGGGAGGAGAAGGTCGAATTGAAGACAAGCAAGAAGGCAACAACGAAGAACGTCAAGCCATAATGAACGCTGACCAGAAAAACGCTGGATTCTTCATCTTATAATTTGTGAATGGCAGCGCACCCATGCAAACACCGCGACAAACGCCCTCTCTCCTTAGCTGAAACTGCCGCCGATTATTCAGTTATTGGACTCCTACAGGCACTCGATCCCTCGACTGAAATCCCTTTCCAATCTCAGTCAATTGCAATTTGTGTCCCAACTCCTGAGAAACGGTGCCAGCTCAACCGGTCGTTGCAACGCCATCTAACCAATTAATCCGACAATGCTTCCTTTAGGGAATCGACTTGTAAGGCCGGACTCAATCAGGACCTAAACAGGGCTTTGTTTTGTTTGAATCAATACCCGCGAACGAAATCAGCCTCGTAGACTCATACAAGAAGACTTTGAGCGAGTGTTGCATCGACCCATTGAGACCGCCGGGATTATCGGAATGTGACCCGAAGCCAGTGCGGGGCAGAAAGCCACATTCCGATAAGCCGACTTCTCCGAACTTGGCGCGTTTTGAAAGAGTCCTCTAGAACATCTAAATGGGAATTCGCGTTCGCTACTTCTTTGGCGTTGAGGGAAGGACAGAATTACTAATTCGCCGGTTATACTCGGCCATGTCTATAGGCGAGCAGAGCAACTCTGGCATATCGAAATCGGATGGTAGCAAGTGGAGAGGGAACTTGTTGATGCCCAGCCAGGGTTGCGTATACATCTTGGGGTCGTCAATCGTAACGGTGAGCTCCATGTTGTCATGATCCACCCGGTGAAACCGTTCCTCCACCCGCAACGCATCGCTATGCGGACGGCCCGCGTGATCGAGCCAGCTTCTGGGATTCATCCCGACTGTCTCCACCACGAACGTGTAGTCGTCCACCCATTTGCCAACCGAGTACCCGTTCCACCGCGGATCCGGATCTTTGGGGAGCTCTCGCCCATCCGTCCAGATGGTGCGCCAATTGCCGTACCATTGATTCAAGTAAATCACCTGGTTGGCGGTCTGCACGAGTTCGAAGGTCCTCAATTCAAAAAGCTCCATGCGCGGGAACCCCATCGGATCACATTGGTCCAGTGGATCATTGGAAAGCGCGGCGGGAACTTGTCTGACGCCAGGTCCCGAGGGCTTATTTGCTTTGAGTGCCGCCAGCCCCAGAGGCGTGTAAGGCAGAGGGTGCTCAATACCTGTCTCGTCGAGTCGTCCTCCTTCGGCGCCGGCTCCTGCTTCTCGCCCTCCTTCGGCACGTCCCCCTTTTTGTGGCAACAGTGCCGGGTGTTCGGCGGCGCCGTTTACCTGGAATCCCCCATCCAATCCTGCTGCGTCCCAGATCCCAGATAGGTCATGGCGCGGAGCGGGGGATGACTTTTTCGGGGCGTACGTAGACTTGCGTGGCGCGATATTATTCCATTTTTTCGCGTCACCTCCTGCTACTTGCGGCGCAGCGGTTTGAACTCGCAGAATGGATGAGACTGTCAATCCTGAAATGAGAGCAAGGATCAAGACCGCCCAGCGCTTGGACATTTCCGAAATCCCCCCGTCAGCTAGATTCCGACCTTTCGAATCAGCCTCAGACTACGGCATGCCAAACCTCACACCAGCCTGGAATGGGTCAGTCCGCTAATCGTTGCAGCTCGAACACTCACCCGAGCGATTCCTCATGGCTTGAACTGTTTGCCATTGATCACGATAAGGCTCTTTTGTGTTGCCAGGCCCGCGGTTGGTCCCGCGACACCGAAACGTCCGAAGGGCTGACCGTTCTTGGCCGGGATGATTTCCACGATGACCTCATCCCCAGGCTTAAACGTATTCTTGGTCCAGCCTACTTCGGTCTGGGAGAGTGGGTTTTGAGCTTCTATAGTCCAGTGCACCTTGTTGCCACTGTTGTCCTTGGCATCAATCTCCAGGAACACGTGAGGATTGGCCCAAATATAGTCCGTCACCGTTCCCTTCACCGTGACCGTCTTCGCCGAGTCGTACGACGCGTTGCCGTGATGTGCGAATAGCGGAACCGCAACGATCACACTACTCACAACGAGAGCAAGAGGCAGAAGGAATTTCACGAGTGACCTCCCATCTTTGGTCGGGACTAACGACAAGGCAACTGCACCCGCCGTGATATTATCACGTTTGTTCCGCATCTGACTGGCAGTCTCGCCAACGGCACAGACACTGTCGGACTAACCTTAAGGCCAACGATTGCCGGGGCCATCTGATAAACGGCGTTATCGGAAACAGGCTTAACACCGAGGTTGGAGATTAGAGGTCGGACCGAAAGACACCACTCTCGAAATGCGCACGGGCTCGCTAAGCTCTAGCTTGGAATTTCTAACCTTGACCTTCCAACCTCCAGGACTATCTCAATGATTGATCGATTTCGCGGATCCAGTCTTTTGCTTTCAGGACTTCGCGGGGCTTGGTTCCGTCGGGCGGGCCGACGATGCCGTCCTTTTCCATGATGTCGATCAGGCGGGCGGCGCGGCCGTAGCCGATGCGCAGGCGGCGCTGCAGCGTGGATGTGGAGGCGCGGCCGGCGTCGCAAACGACGCGTACGGCTTCCTGGTAGAGATCGTCGTCGACAGCTTCACCGTCCGGGTCCCCTTCGGGGCTTGCGGCGTTTTCATCTTTCGGCGCTTCGAGCAAACGCTCGTTGTAGACGGCTTTGGCTTGCGAGCGCCAGTGATCGCACACGGCGGTGATTTCGTCTTCGGTGACCAGCGGGCCGTGCATGCGATTGAGGCGTGCGGAACCCGCGGGCAAGTACAACATGTCGCCACGGCCGAGAAGCGATTCCGCGCCATTGGCGTCGAGAATCGTACGCGAGTCCACTTTGCTGGCCACGCGGAACGAAATGCGGGCGGGGAAGTTGGCCTTGATCAAGCCGGTGATGACATCCACGGAGGGGCGCTGCGTGGCGAGAATCAAGTGGATGCCGACGGCGCGCGCCATTTGCGCCAGGCGTGTGATGGATTCCTCGACGTTGGTGGTGTCCACCATCATCAGGTCGGCGAGTTCGTCGATGACGATGACGATGTAGGGCAGCGGCTTGTGTTCTGAGTTATCGGTTTCTTCAAAGAGCGAAAGCGACTGGCCTTTTTGGAACGTGCGATTGTACTGATCGATATTGCGGACGCCGCGCGCGGCGAGCAGCTTGAGCCGGCCTTCCATTTCGCGTGTGGCATTGCGCAAAACATTGGACGCAACTTTGGGATCGGTGACCACCGGCGCCAGGAGGTGCGGGATGTCTTCGTACAGGCCGAGCTCCAGCCGCTTCGGGTCCACCAGCACGACTTTCAGTTCGTCCGGCGTGGCCTTGTACAGCATCGAGAGAATTAAGGAGTTGAGGAAAACGCTCTTGCCAGTTCCCGTCGATCCGGCGATGAGCAGGTGGGGCATTTGGGAGAGATCGGAAACGCGATTGCGTCCGATCAAGTCTTTGCCGAGAGCTAGCGTCATCTTGGAAGGTGAATTGACGAACTCGGCGGATTCGATTTGCTCGCGAAGCGCGATCGTTTGCCGGTTCGCATTCGGGACTTCGATGCCCACCGTCGATTTTCCGGGGATGCGCTCGATGAGAATGGATTCCGCCTTGAGCGCGAGGCACAAATCGTCCGCGAGCCCGGTGATGCGGCTGTATTTAATTCCGGCTTCAGGCTTGAATTCGTAAGTGGTGACCACGGGACCGGGATTGATCTGCGTCACGCGGCCGCTGACTTCAAACTCCTGAAACTTTTGCTCGATGGCGTGGGCGCATTCCTTGAGCTCATCTTCCTCGATTCTTTCGTGGCGCGGCGCTGGGCGAAGCAAATCGGGGGAGGGAAGGCGGAAGCTGGTGGCCCCTTTGGCAATTTTCGGCGACGAGGGCGGCCTGGACTGCGATTTCCTCTCTTCCACATTTCGGAAAATGATCGATCGCGAGCGCTCGGATTCTTCAGGCCGCGATTCTTCGCGCTCGTCCTGTTCCATAACGGCGCTGCCATCCACTTCAGCCACGGATTGCGCGGGGATCGGCGGACGGCCTTGCGACTTGATTTCGGCCAGGCGCTTTTGCATGCGCCTCTCTTCGCGTTCTTCGCGCCAGATGGCGATGCGTTCCTTGAGCGGGCCGATGAAGTTCAATCTCCCAAGCGGACCGCGCAGCGTTTCGTGCGTCTCAATAAAGGAAAATTTCGTGGTCAAGAAGAGCGCCACAAAAAAAATGGCCAGCGCAACGAGGTTGGCTCCCACGGTATTGAATCCGGCCTCCAATCCCGTCGAGCCCAGATGGCCCAGCAGGCCTCCGGGAGGAATTGCGCCACGCACATCGGGGATGTGCCAGAGCGTGAGCAGTGTCGGGGCCATCAACACCAGCAGCGAGTAGCCCGCGATCTTGATGACCGGGGATTCCAGAAACTCACTGCGGAACCATCGAGCGCCGACGACAAAGATGCCGATGGGCAGAAGGAAGGCCGCGTAGCCGAAGCCCTGAAAGAGCAGGTCCGCGCCGTAGGCCCCGACCGGGCCGATCCAGTTTCGCGCGGAATGCAGGTCGGAGGATTCGGCGGAAACATTGAACGACGGATCGTGAGGGCTGTAGGAAATCAGCGCCAGAGCCACCAGGATGGCGATGGTCATGCCGACAAAGCCAATCAATTCATTGAGACGATGATTCTCAGTTGGAGTTAAAACGCGCACGAATTTCTCCTCGAAATAGGGGGAAGGTGCTCGTCGCAGGAAGGGTGCGCGGGCGCTGACGCGCGGATCCCATCTGGAAGTGCACGAGCAACGCAACGACTATACCAAAGACCCGCCGGCAGGCAATAGAGATATCGAGTTTGAGTAGTGGGTCGGTAACCGATCCAGCGATTTCACTTCGCCGCGATCTAGAGGGGCCGCCGCTATTCCCAGGCCCGGTTATCCACGGTGTTCTGGTAGGTGGCGCCGGGTTCCGTCAGTCCCCAACCGAGCGTCCACTGGTAAGTGTGGTCGAAGCGTTCGCGCGTGTAACGTTCGGGGGGCGCATTCAAGATTCGAGAGAGTTTGAGGTCTTTGGCCTCTAGCTCGCCTCCGGCTTCCTCGATCAGATAATGCGCATAATTTGCTGGGTTCTTTTGGATAGCCGCGGCGGCATGGGCCTCGGCATCGAACATTTTTCGGAGCGTCGGGCCATCCAGTTCGTCTCCCGATGCCTCGCTCCTAGTCGAATGGGATTCGATGAGCACGGTGTGTCCGCGCTTCTCGGCCACACTGATCCAGGGCTCCATCAGGCAGGCCGCCTTGACCTCACCCTTGCGCAACGCTTCCAGCCGCTCCTCATGCGTGCCCGCGTTCATCCACTTGATTTGATCGCGTTCCAGGAAGCCTTCGAGCATCTTCAGCATGGTGAAATGGGACCCGTTGTAAGGGCTGACGGCGATGGGCTGGTTCTTCAATTGCTCGGGTTCGTAGATTCCGAACTTAGTGTCGGACACAATGGCGAAGGTGGACATCGCGGAGCCCAGGGCAACGATCTTTGCCGGGCGATGCCCGGACGTCACGTTGGATTCGACGGCGCGTTTCATCACGCCCCACTCGCACATGCGAAACTGATCGCACGCGCCCTTGTCGTAAAGGGACTCCATGGTGCGTTCAAAAATATTGTCACGCAGCGCCTGGTGATCCGCGCGGCGCTGCGCCGTGCCCGGGGTCTTGAGAATCTCCACATCCAATCCTTCATCCCTGAAAAAGCCCTCGTCCCGGGCCACGAGCAAGGGCAGATCGTGGATGGCATTCATCATGGAAACCCGGACCTTCTTGAGGGGCTGCGTTGCTGTGCTCATGGAGGATTCCTTTCTTGCCGATCTGGGCAGCGATCACGAAAACGTGTAGCCGCTTAAAAGGGGCGCCAACTTTAGAGTCTGCCTGCGAATAAGAGCGATTTCTATTTTTAACACGTTTAAAACATCGAGGGAAAGAAAAGATATTGTCAATCAAGCTTGTGCAACATCTCCCTGTTCTTCCGTATATCGGACCTGCGGGGCTTCGAGTCGAGGCCATCCGTTCGCGTCTGCGGGCGGCCCGCGGGTCAGGAGACGCGGACCTACTCTAAGGTTAACGTGTTTTGAGTGAAGAGTTCTTCGAGTCCCGGCTTCTTCGCGATTACCTGCTGGTCAAACGCAAACTGGACGATAGCCTCTAAAGCTTTTCGATTGGCATTCACGCCGAAAGGGAAGGGGTCCCCGCCCACTGCGCGTCCAAGGCTTATCACTGCCTCATCTGCCGGGGAAAGGTCCACGCCCCGATCTAGGAGCGCGAAGTAACTCTTCTTGGCTGCCGTGAACGCGTTGAACAGCTCCTCGGCCACCCACGGTTCCGCATCCAGAATTTCGTTCCTGATCACTAAGCAATGATTGACCGGGTAAATCCCTGTCTTGCGGTAGTATGCGATGGCCGCGTTGCGGGAGTCGGGGATCAGAGGTTTGACTTCCGGACTGTCCACGCGTATGTCCCCAACCGCTGCGCCGATTTCGCCTGAGGCCAGCAACTCCGCGGTCGCTTTGCCCTTGTACGAGTAGTTTACGTTGGGTGGCGCTTGATATTCCGCCACGTGCTCATCGCCGGTCGCGGCCCAGGTGATCCGCTTGAGGTCCACTCCGTAGTCGGTCTGAAGAATTCCTCTGGCCCACAAACCTGTTGTGACGGTATACCCGCGATGCACTCCGACGGTCCGTCCTTCCAAATCCTTGGGGCCGGCGATTCCGGAATGAATGTTGCAGAACATGGCGCGGTGATGAAAATTTCTGGCGGGGAACACGGGAATGGCGGTGAAAACTTTTCCGAAATTCCGGGCGCACAGATAAGTCGAGAGAGCCATCTCGCAGATATCGAATTCAAGATCGCGCACCATGCGCCGCATGGCCGCAATCAGTGGGTCGACTGGAATGAAGTTCAACGTGAGATGGCCGCACGGCGTGGTGCCGTCGCTCAGAGACTTGGTAAGCCCGGGGTTGCCGACGACAATTGTTAGTGGGCGCACCTCTGGGAATCCTTTGAATCCCGCGAAGGAGAATACTTGCTTTAATCCCGTGCTGCAAGAATGTCCGAGCGCCAAATTCTTTGGAACTTGGCCAAGTTGCGCGCAAGATTCCTCCGCAGGTACGATACGCACGTTCTGGAGGGTGCGAATGCTCATCAGCGATGCCCAGGTACACCTCTGGGAAGCCGACCGGCCGGAGCGGCCCTGGCCAAAGGGACCGCAGCGTCCGCCGCACAGGCCCCACGGGTTCAGCGCTGAGGAAATGCTGGTGGAGATGGATGACGCAGGAGTGGACCGCGCAGTGATTGTCCCGCCGACGTGGGTAGGTGAGGACAACAGGATGGCCTGTGAAGCGGCCGCCAGGTATTCGGCGCGGTTTGCCGTCGTCGGGCGGTTTGATGCCAGGGCCACCGATGCCCGCACGCAACTCGAAGGATGGCTGAAGCAGCCGCATATGCTGGGAGTTCGCATGTCCTTTCACATAAAGCCATTTGTTGACTGGCTTGAGGATGGCTCACTGGAGTGGTTTTGGGCGACGTGTGAACGGCTGGAGATACCAGTCATGGCGCTTGTGCCTGGAATGGTTCACAAGCTTCTGCCTGTCGCTGAGCGCCACGGCGGCCTCAAGATTCTCATCCCACATATGGGTTGTACGCTGGATGTGCGGGGTGACGAGGCATTCGCCGGGCTAAGCGATCTCCTGGCTTTGGCGCGCTTCCCGAGGATTTTTATCATGGCGTCCTCGGCGCCGTGCTTTTCCAATGAGCGATATCCCTTCCGTGACCTTCATGTGTTCCTTCGGCGGATCTACGACGCATACGGTCCGAGGCGAATCCTGTGGGGCGCGGACCGCAGCCGCCTCACCAGCACGTACCGGGAGTGCCTCGAACTCTTTCAGAATGGTCTCGACTTCCTTACTGCGGAAGATAAGGAATGGATTCTAGGAAAGTCCCTAACGCAAGCGCTGAAATGGCCTGAAGCCGCCTCCGTTCGAGAGCGGCATTAAATTCGCACTTGCTCTTAAATGAATGGCGGGATCTGGGAACAGACAAACGAGGGTGAACGATGCGAATGAAATTGATTCTGCTGGCACTGATCTTCTGCGCGGAAAGCGTATTCGCTGCTCCCGCTCAGAAAACCGCTGCGGTGGCGCTCGCGGGCCGAGTGAGTTCGGATGCCGAAGGGGCGATGGAAGGCGTGCTGGTCAGGGCTAAGGGGCAAGGCAAGACCATCAGTATCACCGTAGTTACCGATCGCGAGGGACGCTATTCTTTTCCTGCGAGCAGGCTCGCGCCCGGCAAATTCAGCATTGATATTCGAGCGATTGGGTACGACATTGCAAGCCCGCTGTCCGTGGAGGTCGCGGCAGGCGCCATAACCCGCGCGGATTTAAAGCTGGTGAAGACCAGAGACCTCGTTTCTCAACTCACCAGTTCCGAGTGGTTGCTCAGCGTCCCGGGGACAGAAGCGCAGAAGAATCAGTTATTCCGGTGCGCCGCTTGTCATTCCCTCGCGCCGATTGTGCAGAGCACTTACGATGAGAAAGGATGGCTCACCACTTTTGCGCGGATGAGGAGTTATTCCGAGCAAGCTGTTCTGGAACATCCTGTTTCATTGCCCTACAAGGTGTCCGTTCAGCCGGACCCGGAATTCGCAAAATATTTAAGCACGATCAATTTGAATTCGACGAGCGAGTGGAAGTATGAGTTGAAGACGCTGCCGCGTCCCACGGGAAGAGCCACGCGCGTCATCGTCACGGAATACGATCTCCCCAATCCTGGTCGCCTGCCGCATGACGCCGATCTCGATGACAAAGGAATGGTCTGGTACAACGATTTTCGCGAACCACTGATTGGCCGCCTGGACCCGCGAACTGGAGAAACTAAGGAATGGCGCATGCCGCCACTGAAGCCGGGCTTCCCCGAGGGCACTCTTTCCATCGAATTCAATCGCGACGGCTACTTGTGGATTCCGCGATTCCGGCAGGGCGGATACACGCGGTTTGATCCGCGGAAGGAGGAATTCAAGACGTGGCCGGTGCCGCCGGCGTTCAACGATGCGCGCGCGATCCAGCCGCAAGTCGCCGCCGCGCCGGATGGGACGGCGTGGTTTCCGGGGGGCGAGAGCCTCCTGATTTTTAAAGTCGATCCGGCAACAGAACTGGTCAGCGAGTATCCGATGTACCCCGATTATCACCCGGACGAAAAAAGTTCCGGCATCATTCAGTTCAGCTACAACGAAAAGCCGGTCGGACATTCCACGTACGGCCTGGCGGCGGACTCGAAATCGAATATTTACATTTGCGATATAGTCGGCGGAAATATCGGAAAGATTGATGGAAAGACGGGCAAGGTCACGCTCTATAAGACGCCCACCTTGAATTCCGGCCCGCGCAGAGTGTCCGTCGATTCGCAGGATCGAGTTTGGTTTGGCGAGTATTACGCGAACAAAATCGGCATGTTTGACCCGAAAACGGAGCAGTTCAAGGAGTGGACCGCGCCGACGCCCTGGGTCGGCCCCTACCCCGCCAAGACCGATAAAAATGGGGACGCCTGGACGGCCGGAATGAGTACGGACCTGATTCTGCGACTCGATCCCGAGTCAGGGAAATTTACGGAGTACATGCTGCCGACCGTGAATGCGAATATCCGGCACATTGATGTGGACAACTCCAAGTCTCCGGTTGCAGTGTGGGTCGCGGAAGTGCATCAGGGCAAGATCGCCAAGATTGAGCCGCTCGATTGATTTTAGTTGCGTAGGCTTCAGCCTGCGGGGGTTAGGCCTTGCAAGGACGAAAACCCGCAGGCTGAAGCCTACGCTACTAAAACCTTATAGTCGTTGACGGCTTCAATGACAGGATGTATAGAGTCTGCACGGAATTATTGCAGGGTTCAGCGTTTGATTGCATAAATGCGAAGGGGGAGAGGAGTCCATGAAGACAAATTACAAAATAATGTTGGGGGTGCTTGCCGGCGCGTTGATAGGCGTGGCCGGCGCCACGGCGATTCACGCGCGACAAGCCAATGTGTTGCCTGGCTACGTCGTAGCGGAAGTCGATGTCACCGATCCGGCTACTTTTCAGAAATATGCGGAAAAAGTTCCCGGAACAATTGCGGCTCACAATGGCCACTATCTGATTCGCGGCGGCAAAGTCGCGTCCATCGAAGGCGATGCGCCGAAGCGCTTCGTGGTGATCGCATTCGACACCTTCGAGAAAGCGAAGGCCTGGGAAGATTCGCCGGAGTATGAGGCGATCAAGCCGATCCGGCACAGTTCTGCGAAGAGCCGCGTGTTTATCGTGGAAGGGGCCGCAACCCAGTAACGGCGCGCTGCGAGCCACAATTCTGAATCGCCGGAGTATTGCGGACTGCTCAAATGAGCTGCCTGAGAAGGAATAGTTCCATGCGCGCAGCGATTCGCACATTTGCATCCGCGGCACTGCCCCTGGCCGCGGGGCTACTTTTTTCGCTCTGCTCAATCGCCCAACAAGTGCCGAAAAATCTACAACCGGCCGCGAACGAATGGCGCTTTCTTATTTTGCACGCCAAGGGCGTTCAGATCTATTCCTGCAAAGTGGATGGTGGGAAATACTCCTGGACATTGAAGGCTCCCGAGGCCCAGCTTTTCGACAAAAGCGGCAAACCGTTCGGCAAACATTTTGCTGGGCCGTCGTGGGAAGCAAACGATGGCAGCAGCGTCACGGGAAAAGCCGTGGCCGACGTACCATTCCCCGATGGCCGCATCCTTCCTTGGCTGCTGCTCACGGCGGTCAGCCACACCGGAGAGGGCGTTCTCGCGCGTGTCACATCCATCCAGCGCGTCAATACCAAGGGCGGCATACTGCACGCATCCGGGTGTGACGCCGCACACGCTGGCCAAGAAGATCGCGTACCCTATTCCGCCGACTACGTATTCTTTGCTCCGAAATAAACCCCAATTGCTTTGGCCACGTCCGCAGCAAGGAAGAATCTTTTTCGCCGCCTTGACATGGCGTGCCCCGTCAGTTCTGTGAGCGCGGCAATATCATGGATTGTATTTCTGCGCGAAGGGATGCGGTCAACTCGATTTCAAAATCTAAAAAGGATACCGGCTTCGAGTCACTTCTGAATCTGAGGCAGAGAGGCGTCCCGATCGCTTTGGTCAAGAGTCGCGTCGATGACCCCGGTAAATGCAAGAAAGTGGTGCTGGAAAGTGGAAACATCGGTAGCCAGCGCCACGTCCATATCCAATACTTCTCTCGCATAAGCCAGCGACTTTTTGTTTTTGCTGCCAGCGCTGACAGCCACAGTGTTTACCAGGCCCTGGTCGAGCGAATCCAGGTTGCGGGCCAGTTCGTTCATGTCAATCAGAAGGAATAAGTCAAGTTTGAGCGTCTGCTTCTGAAGCAGCTTTTGGATCTCTTCCCGGGCGTAGTCAACCGACTGCAAACAGCGCTGGTGGCTTCTCACCAGTTCTTCTCTTTCCTGAACGTCGAGGCTCAAGGACTGCACATCCATCTTTTTCAGCTGCGATTGAGAGCGGAGCAAAGCCGAATCCAGGCGGCCCAGAAAAACGGCAAATTCATTATCGTTCATGAGCTTGAGCGCCGGCGGAGCCTGGGGCGCGGTGAATTGAGA